>Ga0172375_10001980_pt1 | contig 32540 bp, 37 predicted proteins | sample LakKiv1m_FD_114537 | JGI IMG/M metagenome (GOLD analysis project Ga0172375, IMG submission 114537) | Freshwater microbial communities from Kabuno Bay, South-Kivu, Congo - kab_092012_11.1m | ecosystem: Environmental > Aquatic > Freshwater > Lake | place: Democratic Republic of the Congo... | reverse complement strand
TTTTCCAAATGACGGCAGGCCGGGCTACGAAATGTTCCCCGAAAATAATACGCAACGACTTTTCCACCCGGGGAAGCCTCTGCGGCAGAACAAGGTCCTAATAACACAACAATCAGAAATATTAAGCGTATTCTTTTAAAACCAATCAAATTAATACCTTTTGTATAAAATTAAACATATACCCGGTAAATATAATCGCCATGGCAGTTACCGAAAAAAATATAAGAATTAATTTTAAATGCATAGCCCTTCTTAGCATAATTGCCTCGGGCAGGCTGAGGGCCGCAACTGCCATCATGAAAGATAAGGCAGTGCCGAGAGGAAACCCTTTCTGGAATAAAGCCACCGCTATCGGCACGATTGCCGCGCAACTTCCATACATAGGAACTCCGATAATTGTGGCAATAGGAACGCTAAAGAACCCTGTCCTGCTTATTATATTCTGCACAAGCTCCTGGGGAATAAAATTATGAATTAGCGCGCCCAGTCCTACTCCGGCCAAAACCCAGAACCAAAGTTTTCTAACAATTAAGCTGGCCTCTTGTATGCCAAAAAATAACCTGCTTTTAAAACCTTCTAATTCTTTTTCAGAGCAATTCTGGTTACCCTGACTGACTAAATCTTTAACAAGGTACTTCTCCAGATTCAACTTACCAAGGATAAAACCGGAAATAACCCCTATTATTAATCCGCTTAAGACGTAAAGAGCTGTAATCTTAAAACCAAAGAAACCAAGCATCAATATAACAAGGTATTCATTAATTAAAGGCGAGGTAACAAGGAAGGAAAAAGTTACCCCCAAGGGTACTCCTGCTTCAAGAAAAGTTATGAAGATAGGGATTGAAGAGCAGGAACAAAACGGGGTTATTGCCCCAAACAGGGAAGCAAGAAAATGGGGGAATACTTTCCTGCCGGAAAGCCACTGTTTTATACTGCCTACCGGTAAATAGGACCTCAAGAATCCGATAACAGAAATCAAAACAAACAGGAGCAATAAAATCTTTATAGAATCGTAAATAAAGAAATTAATTGCCTGCGCCCATCGGGAAAGCGGGTTCAATCTGAACAAAGAATAGGTTAACCAATCTACAATCAGCTGCAGCATTTTTTATTTTCCCGTTCATCCTTACCGCAGCAACAAGGCCGGGATTCCGCTTTTTCCCGGATTTTTTCATCCAGCTTATCAATTATTCTGGCAAAAAAACCTTTTTTTGTTTTATTCTCTACGGTTTTATCTTTCACTTCTTCCTCCTTTTTATTTTACAACACCCTCCCTCAATCCTGATTACCTTTATATTCACCAAGCCATCAGCCACTTTCTTCCTGGCCAAAGCTACAATCCGCGAAAATGTCGGCCGGGATACATGCATTAACCTTGCGGCATCAACCTGCTTTAACTCCTCAAGGTCAGCCAGGCGGATGGCCTCAAATTCATCAAGGCTAAGATAAACATCTGAAAGCCTGCTAAGCGGCTTACAGCGCGGCTTAAAACACCTCTCGCCGGGAGCGCATTTTACCCATCTTGTCTTTTTTGGCCTCAAATCCTTCTCCTTTTAGTTATGAACATATGTTCATAATAAGTTTAGCATAATTCCAGAGAGTGTCAATAAAATTATTTTAAGTTTAACAGGAAGGATACTGCTGGAGGTAAATTAAAACTGCTTATGCCCTGGCTAATAATCCGCGGAACATAAAGAAGGCCGCAGCCAGGATACAGAGGGCTGCCCAAAGATAATCTTTCTTTAATCCTTCTTTCATATAAAAAATGCAAAAAGGGACAAATACGGACAAAGTTATCAGCTCTTGTAAAATCTTAAGCTGGCCCAGGTTCATCACCTGATGGCCTATTCTATTTGCGGGGACCTGCAGAAGATATTCAAATAGTGCGACGCCCCAGCTTATCAGGGCTGCAGCGATCCAGGGTTTGGCGCCATGATGCTTGAGGTGACCATACCAGGCAAAGGTCATAAAAACATTGCTGCATACCAGCATCAATGTTGCAATAATAAATTTATTCGTCATAATATATTAGAAATCAGCGGCAATATTATTATCAACAATAGAAACCGCTTTCAGCCGTCCATCCGAAGCCTTATAATATTCCACGGTTACCGTGTCGTTAGATTCAAGATCAGCAAGCATAATATTATCTGTCCCGCGCTGGATACTTGCGCCTGGCTCTACATAAAACCTCAACTGCTGGCTGCCGTCAAATAGTATTAAAAGCGATCCGACTGAATCAACCTCTGAAACAATCCCCTGCCTGGAATGTGTTTCAACAGAACCTTCCTGCTGGCAAAAACTTGCACCAGGCATAATTAAAATTGCTGCTAAAACAAAAAGGCATAACCGGGTTTTCATAACTTCTCCTTTTTTAGCTTTATTTGCTTGTTTCGCCTGTTAACGGCTCTGGGGATGCTTCTGCCTGTTCGCTTACTTTTTCTTCGGCTTTTTTCTTCGCCTGATCAAGCAAATCTTGTTTCTTTTTCTTAACCGCTTCCTGGACTTTATCCAATAACCCTATATCCCCACCCTTAAACCCATATCCCAGGCCCTGGTCTATCCCATCTAATACTGTATCTGCCGCTTCATTTGTTTTAACACCCAACCCAACCAATTCCTTTAAAGACCCAAGGCAGGCATTTAAATCTGTCCCCGAAATACCTTTTCTGGATATATTAAGGGTTATGCTTCTTAATTCCCCCACGGTAGAACCCTGGCTTAATAAACTCCCTAAAGTCTGGGCAATAGAATTTACATCTTTAAGCGGCAACTTTGATTTAAGTAATTCTCCTCTTAACTGCCCCAGGTCAACGCTGACACTCCTCTCCTGGGTATAAGCCGGATATAATACTAAGAAATTAAGTAAGCTGGCTGCCGCGAATATAAACAGGAATTTCTTCATAAAATCTCCTTGATCTTTTATCCAGAAAAATTTAAACACCTTAAAGCTTCTATCTAGTGAAATCCTTACATGAATCCACAAGGACCTGGCCAGGTAACGCGCCAGGGCCTTCTTTTAATTATTAACCAATGTATTATAAAGCCCGGAAAAGATATTGGCAAGAAAATTAAGACAGAGGGTACTTTCGCAAGAATACTTCAGGTTCTTTTCAAGAAAGCATTCAGGACTGATATGATTTGCAAGGGGCTGGGAGGGCAACCCGGAATGTGCAAAATAACCGGCAAGATTTCCTTGACTGCGCCGCCAAGATAATAAGAACCCTGAAACAGCCCTCCGTTTAAGGCGCAATCTCCGCAAGTAATCACAAATTTAGGTTCAGGCATTGCCTCATAAGTTTTTTTAAGGGCGATAAGCATATTCTTGGATACAGCGCCCGTAACCAGAAGCGCATCGGCATGGCGGGGTGAAGCCACAAAATTTACCCCAAACCTTTGCAAATCATAAACCGGATTATTCGCAGAGATTATTTCCGATTCGCAGGCACCGCATGAACCTGTATCCAGATGGCGGATATGTAAAGACCGGTTGAATTTCTTCTGAATCAACGATCTCAATTCCAGGCCTGCCTGCTTTATTTCTCCGGATAATCCCGGCTCAATGCGCCTGGTAAGCACGCCTTTTAAAAACCTGTTTTTTAATATCTGCAGCATAATTAAAGGTCTCCCCCCGGATACGAAAGGTCAAAACTTTTATTGCAAAGCGGAAAATCCGGTATAATATTTCCCAACACAGCATAAGATAACCCCTGCCAGTTCAAAAAAGACGGGTCAACTATCTTGCATCTCTGGATTGACCCCGCGCAATCAATTTCAATCCAGCATAAAACCGGCCCCCTCCACCCCTCGGCATAACCTAAAGCGCTTCCCTTTTTTAACTCCGGACGGACACTAATTTCCTGCCCATCAACAAGCTTTCCGGTAAACTCTTCAATCAGGCGTGTTGACTCCTTAAATTCGGCAATCCTTACTTTTAATCTGGCCAATACATCTCCGGATTCCTCTGTGATCATCCTGAATCTTGCGTCTTTATATATACTTGAAAAATATTTTCTTAAATCTACGGGGATTCCTGAGGCGCGGGCAATCAGGCCAACCACGCCTAAATCTTCGGCAGTTTTACGCCGTAAGGCTCCGGTAGTATCTATTCTATCCATAAAAGAAACACTGGAATATAATATTTTAACCAACTCATCAAAATCCCTTTTTATCCGGCCGAGAGAATCAAGGAGCATATATCTCTTAGCCTTATCCAGGTCCCGGGATACCCCTCCGATCGTATTTACGCCTTTAAGGTACCTGCTTGCAGTAAGCTTATTATTTAATTGAAGTATTTCCTCCTTGATAACCGAGGCATATGCGCAAGGAAAACTAAAGCCTACATCAACTGCCATACCGCCGATGTCATTTACATGGTTATATATACGTTCAAGCTCTAAGAATATGCCTCTTAAATAAACAACCTGGACTGGAACAGATACCCCGCAGGATTTCTCCACTGCCAGTGAAAATGCCATGCTATAGGCAAAACTCGTATCGCCTGATACGCATTCTGAAAGCTTTATCGCTTCAAAACATGGCTTGCCTTCAAAAAGTTTTTCTACCCCGCGGTGAGTAAACCCAAGCCTGGTTTCCAGGTTAATGATCGGCTCGCCTGCGACACTAAAATGAAAATGCCCCGGGCCGATAATTGCGGCATGCACCGGGCCGACCGGGACTTCAAATACACCGTCCCCTTCTACTCTGTCAAACTCATAATCGCTTAAAGGCCCTGCCTGCATAAACTTAAAATCTTTACGCAAAGGATAATTTCCCTTCGCCCATACTTCATCATGCAGCCTTAAACGCCTTAAATCAGGGTTGCCTTCCGGATGAATACCAAACATCTCCCAAATCTCCCTCTCAAAAAGGCTGGCAGAATGGATACATTTTGCCAAAGAATCAAAATGAGGGTCTTCCTGCGGGATATCCATGCTCACGATCACCCAGCAGCCTTCTTTCAAGTTAACAAAAACGCAATTCACCACAAATTTTTCCATCTCCTTGAGCTGATCAGAAGCAAAAAGCATATACACCGGAGAAGAAAATATTTTATGCAATGCCAGGCAGGTATCTTTAAAAAGCTCCCGCCCGACTTTAATATGTACTTCATCCGGATAAACCTGGGCAATAGAAAGCGCTTCAAAGGCGTCAAAAATTTTTCTTATGCCGGCAATAAGCTCTGGGCAAACCATAACAAATCCTTTTTTATAAACGGAAATACGGCACCTAAAATACAGATCAATAAAAGCAGGAATAAAAACGCCAGCTTCTGGCTCAACGGTTCAGCCGTAACAATCATATCTTTGGGAAGTTTACCAAAAAGCATTTTACCAAAATGATAAATAAAAGCTCCAAAAATAAGAGAAAGGAAAAACAATAACAACCCGGCTATCACATATGACCCCTTGGTAAAAGCAGCAGCCAGAATCATAATCTCACTTATAAATATGGAGAAAGGCGGAAATCCTGTAAGCGCGAACATCCCCAGAAGCACCATTATTCCGGCAAACGGCAGGGCCTTAATTACCCCCCTGACTACATTCATATTGTGTTTTCTGTAAACACTGACAATGTCCGCTGCCCCGAGGAACATGAATGATTTGGTTACCGCGTGATTAAAAACATGCAGCAGGGCCCCGGCGATAGCCAGGGGCGAGCCCAAACCAATACCGATTGAAATTATACCGATATGCTCAATACTGCTATATGCCAAAAGGCGCTTAAGGTCTTTCTGAATTAAAATAAAACCGCTGGATATCGCTAATGAAACCAGGCCGAATAGAATCATCAGGTGCCCCAAATACGCAAACCCCATACTTTTAACAATAATCATCCCAAATCTTAAAATCGCATAGACTGCTGTTTTTAATAAAACTCCGGAAAGTAAAGCGCTTATAGGGGCCACTGCCTGGCTATGGGCATCAGGAAGCCAGGTATGCATAGGAGCCAAGCCGGCTTTAGTCCCGTATCCTACAAGAATAAAAATAAAAGCAACTTTTAAAATGTCTTTATTCAATATGTGGGCAATAGGGGCTATATCCGACCAATTCAAACTCTTGCTCAACCCGGAAATTGAAAAAGCGTAAGAAAAAAGTATTGTCCCTAAAAGGGCGAAAATTATCCCTACTGAACAAATAATAATATACTTCCAGGCTGCCTCAACTGATTCTTTGGAATTATAAAAACCCACAAGAAAAGCGGAAATAAGCGTAGTCATCTCTATAGCCACCCAAAGCATTCCTAAATTATCTACTGCCGGCACTATGAACATTGAGAGGCAAAATAGGTTAAAAAGCAGGTAATAAACCCCTGCTTTTTTCTCGGAGATAACCTTATCTTCAACATCCTTGCTGATATAACCTATGGAATAAAGAGCCACAGCAAAAGCAATTACAGAGGTAACCAAAATAAAAAACGCGCTTAAAAAATCAATGTAAATAAAGCCAAAAAACGCCTTAGCGCTGCCCTTAACTATTACCCCCCTGAACAGGCCGATAGCTGCAAATAGAACAGACAAGTATCCGGCAGAATTGATTATTCCAAAAGCCCTCTGCTTCTTTATAAATAAGACAGCTATTGAAAATAGCGCCGGTATCCCAAGAATCAAGAAAATTTGCATAATTTATCCTCTTAGCCGGGAAAGCTTATTTACATCAATATGCGTAAAAAGTTTATTAATCCTGTAAACAAAAAGGCCCATAATCACCACGCTCACAAATACATCAAAGAATATAGCTATCTCCACGAAAAAAGGCATTCCTCCCGAAACCGTAGAAGCAAGCAGGAACAATCCGTTCTCCATTACCAATAACCCGATAATCTGGGCAAGCGCGCTCATCCGCGAAATCATCAAAAACAACCCGGATAAAACTATGAAAAAGGCTATTGCCAGCATACTGCTTGAGGCTGTTCTATTTGAAATAATCAAATGCACGGAGAAAATCCAGGATAAATAGGTGAAAACCAGCGCCCATAGTAAGGACAACTGGGGATTAATAAATAAACCCAGCTCTTCGCTTACTTTTATCTTCTTGATAATCCGGTATAATAAATACGGAATAAGCGATACTTTCAAAATAAACAATAATCCGGCAATAATATACAGGTCAGCCTGGCGGTGGCTTGAGGCGACAAGCAAAGTAAATACAAATAGGCAAAAAGACTGGTAACGGAAGGCGCGGATCAAAGCCGGCATCCTTTTAGCAATAACCATAAGATATGTTGAAGCCAAAACCGTAAACAGAATTATTCCCTGCATATTAAACTCCCAAGATCGCGCATACCGAAGCAACAACCCCTAATACAAAAGCCAGGCCCAGGAAATCCGCGACTCTAAACAACCTCATCTTTGCCACAGAAACCTCCACAAACGCAACCACAATAGCAATAATAATTATCCGGGAAAAATACCATAAAATCCAAAATGAGGCCTGGGCAAAACTTGTATAAACCGGCAGGCTAAGAGGAAAAATAATCTGGGCAATAAGAAAAAATAGGATCATTTGCTTAATATATGCGGCCATTTCAATTAAAGCCAAAGGCCGGCCTGAATACTCCAATACCATTGCCTCATGCACCATAGTCAACTCAAGATGCGTCTCCTGGTTATCAACCGGGATTCGCGATGTCTCCGCGATTGTAACCAGGAATAAAGTAAGCCCGGCAACAATAGAAGAAACTGATACTGCCTGCGCGCTGTTAAAAACAGGAATAGCCGTTGAGCCGGATTGCAAAGATACAGCAAAAACCGCCATACAAAAAGCCGGCTCAGCAAGGCTTGAAATAAACATCTCCCTTGATGCGCCCATTCCCCCAAAAGAACTCCCGGTATCTAATGCCGAAAGAGCGAGAAAAAAACGCCCCAGGGAAAAAATGAATATGAGCGCCAGGAAATCCCCTGCCTGATAAAGTGCGCCCCTTAACACAAGCAAAGGAATCAAAGCTGCTGAGGCAAGCATTGAAGAAATCACTATGAAAGGAGCGACCTTAAATATCCAGGAGGCAGTTTCTGAAACTACCTCCCCTTTTGAAAAAAGCTTGGCTAAATTATAATACGGCTGAAATATGCTTTGGCCTTTACGCATCCTGATATTATTCTTCAGTTTAGAAACCACTCCGCTTATTAGCGGAGCGATCAGAATAAATAAAATTAGCTGCAGGATAATTAAGATAATTTTAAACATTAGAATTTATGGATAAATGTAATTAACAGCACCAAGGTAATAAATATGTAACCCAGATATAAATGAATGCTTCCCAGCTGGATTTTTCTCATTGATTTAGCCGTCTTAAAAACTAAGGCAAGCAGCGGATCGTAAATATATTTCTTAAATACAGGAGTCGTATATGTCTCATAAGCAAAAGACTTTACATGATAAAAAGACTCCCTGATCTTTTGCGTCTTGCGGTAAGGTAGAAGGAAAAAGCTGAAGGCAATCCTGAATGGCTTAGAAAATGCTGTTGCGGTGTATTCGTTACGCGGGCCTATTTTGTAATAACCGCAGTCCCAGGTTTTATAAATTACCGTTTTTCTCCTGCTGAATAGCCTGTATATCAAAAAACCCGCCGCTCCAAGCGCAATCAGCATTAAAGCAAGTAAAGGCGTAGAAAGATAAATATTTTTACCCGCCTGCGGGCTGAAGGTGAAGTTGTTAAAAGAAAAACTCATACTACCGATATCAAGGCCTGTAGCTGAACCAGCAACCTGCGCTAATATTTTTATGATTTTTACGCAAACCAGCCCGAAAATAATAGTCAGCAGTGACAGAAAGGCCATACCTGCCTTCATAGATAAAGGTGCTTCTTTTGCGTTGCTGGCGTAATTGCTTCTGGGAAGAGCCAAAAAGGTTACCCCGAAAGCCTTAACAAAACAGGCAGCTGCTAACCCGCTGGTCAGCGCTAAAATTGCCGCGCAAATCACCAAAAAAACTTTAACCCCTCCTGTTACGTTAAGCGCCCCCAGAAAAAAAGCCTGCAAAGTTAACCATTCGCTTACAAACCCATTAAGCGGCGGAAGAGCGGAAATCGCCATTGCCCCCAGTAAAAAATAAACAGCAGTCTGAGGCATCCTCTTGATTAAGCCTCCTAATTTCTCAATATCCCGCGTGCCGGTAGCCTTGTATACACTACCGGCGCACAAAAACAGCAACCCCTTAAAGATTGCGTGGTTTATTAAATGATATAAGCCTGCGATCATAGATAATACGGCCAGGTATGGCATATTTATGCTTTGAAAAAACATAGCCAGGCCGACTCCTAATAATATAATTCCGATATTCTCAACACTGGAATAAGCCAGCAGGCGCTTGATATCACCTACCATAAGCGCATAAATTATTCCTACTAAACAAGTGGCGCTGGCCAATACCAGCAATAAAATACCCCACCAGGAGGATTGAACACCTAAAATATATGTAATAAAACGGATTATGCCGTAAATAGCAGTCTTAATCATTACGCCGGACATTATGCTGGAGATATGGCTTGGGGCCTGAGGATGGGCATATGGCAGCCAAATGTGCAGCGGTACAATCCCTGCCTTTGTTCCGAAACCCGCTAAAAGCAATAAAAATATAATATTCTTAGCCTGAACGGGCATTAATTGACAAGCCGACTTTATTGCAGCGTAGTCAAAAGAATTAGCATATTTATACATCAGCATGAAAGCGGCAATTAAAAAAGCAGTCCCGATATGCGTCATGACCATATAAACCATTCCGGCCTGTATGGATTTTTCATGCTCAGTATCAAAAACAACCAGAAAATATGAAACCAGCGACATAACTTCCCAAAACACCAGGAAGACGAGCAGATTGTTTGTGCTGACCACAAAAACCATGGAAAGAACAAAGATAACCAGTAAAATCCAGGCAAGCTTTATTTTAGCAGGCGAGTATTCACCCTTTAAATAGCCGAAAGAGTATACTGCCGAGGGAATAGAAATAATGAAAATAACGGAAATAAAGAATAGGCAAAGGGGATCAAACTGAAAAATATGTTTTGGGAAGAAATCTGACATTTAAACCAGGTAACCTCTATAAAAAAAGAAAAACCTTCATCGGCTGACAAATCGCCCTATAAAGGTTTCTCGTATTTTTTCTATCCTGACCCACCTTAAAACTCGGAGTTACTTATTATGTATATTACCACTGATAAAAAATAAAATCAATGGAATTTAAACATACCCTTAGGCTATCCGGTTAATGTATATTGCCTAACTGTTCTTTGAATAATTTTTCTATCTTGTCCTTTAAGATAGTCCATTCTTTTTCGCTCAAGACCTCCAAGGCCAATCTTTTGTTCTCAAAAACCTGGGTATCTCCTTCAGCATAACGCAAGGCAAACAGATACCTGCCTGAATAATTATGTTTCTTATTTAAGGTCAGCGCCATAACGAAATTATTCCGCTCAGGCTGTTTATTCGCATGCTCAATCACAAACCCCAGAAGGTAATCCTTCCTTATGAGTAAAGGGATTGCCGTGTTGAACTGCTGGGCTACATCACTTGCCTTGTTTTCCATAAAATTAAGCTGGGGCAATTCTTTAAAAAACAGGTATTCATCAAAATCTTCAAATGCCCCGTATCTGCGGAAAGAAGGGTCCAGGATATATACTTGCCGGGCATTCGATTTGCTGGAAATCCTTAATACAATATGCGAAGCCTTAGGAGCCAGAAAGTAACCGGATTGGCTGGCCATCAAAAAATCTATATTATAGCCATCTTTGAAAACAGGCCCAAGCCTATACGCTGTGTAAGCCGCCAGTTCCCCGCATGTGCCATACTTGCCTTCATTTAAAACCAATTCACCGTTATCATCAAATTTATGGATATTATGCAAAATCCATAATCCTTTTTCAAAATCCAAAGTCAGATATACATCCTCGCTTGAGAACATCTGAATACCGGAATAACGCAAAGGGTCAATTACCTTATGCACCTCCTCTTTATATGGGAGCCCCGCGCTGGAATGGCTTATGTTTATTTGCAGCAGGCCCTTATCATTTAAGATATATACGCCAAGGGCAATAATTGCCATCGAAAGGAAAAACAAAACAGCATAAAGTAATTTTACTTTTTTCAATAAAATTGATTTTTCTTTTTGAGGGGAATCTGACTCCACCTAATCTCCTTGTTTAATTATTTTTCAGCCTATACCCTGAATCCGGATATCATACCATATCCAAATAAAAGTCAACTAAAATTTAATAGCCCGGCTAAATCAGGCTATCTTCTTGCTGAACCTGAGAGTACTCATCGTAATAACAAAAATCCCGATAACCAAAAGAACCAGGAAATTAACCCATAAGATATCCATACCCACACCCTTTAAGAATATCCCCCTGATAATAGCCAGATAATAACGCATAGGGTTAATCAAGGTAAACCATTGGATAACTTCGGGCATATTAGCTATTGGATAGGCAAACCCTGAAAGCAAAAATGTCGGCATATAGAATAAAAATACCGACATCATCGCCTCCTGTTGAGTTGAGGATATTGTGGAAATAAACAGCCCTGTGCCCAGAGTAGTAAACAAATACACGCAGGTAGCCAATACAAGTAAAGGCAGGCTGCCGCGGAACGGAATATGGAACCACAATATACCTAAGGTGGTAATCAAAGCAGTTTGAATAAGGGCAATCACTCCAAACGGAAGAAGCTTGCCGAAGATGAGTTCCAGCGGCCGCAAAGGGCTGACGATAAGCTGCTCCATAGTACCAATCTCTTTTTCCCGGACAATCGCCATAGCAGTCAATAAAAGCGACATTATCGTAACTATTGAAGCAATTACCCCCGGCAGGTAATAATTCCGGGAGATAAGATTTTCATTAAACCAGGCGCGGTCCCTTAAATCAACACTGGGGATACGGAATTGCATCCCTAAAGAACTCGCGTAACTTTCAAGCAGGTCATATTGGTAAGTACCCATAATTGTGCCGGCATAACCGGCAATAATCATCGCGGTATTTGAATCCGAGCCGTCAAGCGCAAGCTGGATGCTGGCATCTTTACCCGCCTTGATATCGCGGCCGAACCCGCGGTCAATCCGCAATACAACACTTACCAATCCCTTATCCAGCATATGGTCTTCTTCAATTTCACTTTGAATATAATACTTAGGCACAAAATATTTAGAATAAGTAAACCTGTGTAAAAGTTCCCGGCTCTCCTTAGTATTATCCCGGTCATAGATTGCCGTGGGGATAAAATCAATATCTTTATTGGCGGCATAACCAAAAAGGATTATCTGCAGGATAGGAGAAATCAAAATCACCGTTTTCATCCGCGGGTCGCGCAAGACCTGCTTAAACTCTTTTATCAGTATAGCTTTGATCCTCTCAAACATTAAAATACCTTCTTCCTGAATTTTATTATTGCCAGGCCGAACATAGAAAACGCGAACAACAACAAAAATACCGCCTCATCCCACATTACATCAATGCCGTTGCCCTTTAAAAACAACCCACGCAGAATAATAATATAATATCGCGCCGGGATTAAGTATGTTACAGCCTGGACTGCCTGGGGCATATTGAATATCGGATAGATAAAACCGGATAAAAGCATTGTCGGTATAAAAGTGGTTAATGTCGCCAACTGGCTTGCCAAAAGCTGTGTCCTGGCTACAGCAGAGATCAATATCCCCTGAGAGAGGGCGCCGGTTAAAAACAAGGCGCTTAATAATACCAGTGTAAAATAACTTCCTTTAAAGGGTACGCCAAATAAAAACCTGGCAATAACCACTCCTATAAAAAGGTCAATAAACCCGATTACAAAATAAGGAATGAATTTACCGATAATCAATTCCGGGGCTTTTACCGGGGTAGAGATTAACTGTTCCATAGTCCCCCTCTCCCATTCCCTGGCTACACATATGGAGGTAAGCAGGGCCGCGATAATCATAATAATCATCGCGATTACACCCGGCACAATAAACCATCTGCTGTTTAAGCCCATATTAAACCAAATCCTTGAACGCATCTCCACGTTCCTTGCCGGGCTGAGTCCATGACTGGAAAGCATATTGGTAAGCAGCTGCACGTTATATCTGCCGACAACTGAACGCACATACCCCATAGCGATAGTAGCAGTGTTAGAATCGCTTCCGTCAACCAGTAACTGTAAGGTGGAAACTTTACCCGCCTCAAGAAAATGAGAAAAGTCTTTGGGGATAATCAGGGCCATCATCACCTCTCCGCTGTCAATCATGCGCTGGATATCCCGGTAATTATCTGTATATTTAACAATACTGAAATACTTTGAATTCTTAAAATTAAGCAGGAAGTCGCGCGATACCTTGCTTGATGCGTCCTGATTCCAGACAGCTGTCTTTACCCTGTCAATATCCAGAGACAACCCATAACCGAATATTAAAAGCAAAAGGATAGGTATAAATATCGCCAAAGCCAGCGAACGCGGGTCGCGCCGGATCTGAATAAATTCTTTATTGGCTATAGCAAAGACTCTTTTAAAATTCATTTTTCTTTATGCTCCGCGTCGTAATCCTCAATCAGGGAAACAAACACATCTTCAAGGGAAGCCTTAATCTTGTTAACAGAGTAACCTGCCAGCCCTTCCTTCTCAAAAAGTTTCTTTAACTCAAAAATAGCTTTCTCTGCATCATAAGCAACAGCATGGATATTCACTCCGAAAAGAGCGGTCTCCTTAATCGGCTCAAGCTTGGATATCTTATCAAGCCAGGTCTCCGCATGAGGCATAACAATCTCAAGGATCTCATGTTTCATAACTTTAGTTTTCATCTCCTCGGGAGAACCCATGGCAATCATCGTTCCGTGATAGATCATTACCAGGCGGTTACAATTTTCCGCTTCATCCATATAATGCGTAGTCACAAATATAGTCCTGCCCTGTCCGGCCATTTCTTTAATCACGCTCCAGAAATTCGCCCTGGTAATCGGATCAACTCCGGATGTCGGCTAATCCAGGAAGATAATCTTAGGCTGATGGATTATCGCGCATCCTAAAGCCAGGCGCTGTTTCCACCCGCCGGAAAGAGTGCTAGTCAGGCTTTTACGAAAATCTTCTATACCTGCTAATTGGATTGTTTCATCCCTACGTTTTTCTCTTTCTTTCGCTGGTATGTTATATATCCGGCTGTAAAAATCTATGTTCTCCTCAACTGTAAGGTCATCATAAAGGGAAAACTTCTGAGACATATATCCTATATGCTCTTTGATTTTAAACTGCTCCTTGATTATATCAAAACCTCCTACGCTTCCGCTGCCGGAAGTAGGCGTATATATGCCACAGAGCATCCTGATGGTAGTGGACTTTCCTGCCCCATTTGGCCCCAGGAAACCAAAAATTTCCCCCTGCTTAACTTCAAAATTGATGTGGTTGACCGCTGTAAAATCTCCAAATTTCTTTTCAAGATCTTTGACCTTTACAGCCAAAGCGCTATTTTGCGTGCTCGGATTCATAGTCATTGACGATTTTAATAAAAGCCTGCTCCAGGGTTTTTACATTAATCTCTTTTTTAATATTATCGGGGGTATCGCAACGCAGCAGCCGGCCTTTATGTATCAGGCCTACCCTCCGGCAGCGCTCTGCCTCATCAAGATAGGAAGTTGAATAAAGGATGGTAACTTTTTCTTTTAGAAGGTCATAGAGTATTGACCAAAAATCCCTGCGTGAAACAGGGTCAACTCCGTTAGTCGGCTCATCAAGGAATAAAACTTTCGGGGTGTGTATAAGCGCGCAGGAAAGTCCAAGCTTTTGTTTCATGCCTCCGGATAATTTACCGGCAAGCCGCTGTTTAAAAGGCAGGAGCCCGGAAAAACCGAGCAGCCTGTCAACTACCTCCTGGCGCTTGTTTTTGGGGACACAGAAAACATCCGCGTAGAAATTTATATTCTCCAGAACGGTCAACTCTTCGTAAAGGCCGAAGCGCTGAGACATATAGGCGATATTTTCTTTAAGTTTCTCGGATTCTTTTACGATGTGGTTGCCGTAAACCCATCCTTCACCGCTGGTCGGATCCAGTATGCCGGTCAAAAGGCGCATAGTAGTGGTCTTACCAGCGCCGTCCGGGCCGACCAGGCCGAAAATCTCCCCTTCTTCTATTTCAAGGTTAAGGCCGTTAACCGCAATATTATCCCCGAATTTCCTGGTAAGTGCTGATGCCTTTATAGTGGGCATATTATTCTATGATATAGGCGTCTGCGGGCATGCCGGGCTTAAGCTCAAGACTGGAATTATCAACCCTCACTTTTATCCTGTAAACGAGCTTGACCCTTTCTTCCGTGGTTTGTATAGTCTTAGGCGTAAATTCAGCTTCACTGGAAACAAAAGATACCCAGCCTTTATATTTCTTCCCCGGGTAAGTATCAGTAATAACATAAGCCTCCTGATTAAGCTTTACCTTTCCAAGGTCCTTCTCATTAATATAGGCGGTGACCCATATGCTATTCAAATCAACAACTGTAAAAACAGGCGATCCTATCTGAACCACCTCTCCGGCCAAAGCGCTTTTAACAAGCACAAACCCGTTAAGCGGAGAAACAAGCTCGGCAAAACCCAATCTTGTCTTAGCTAATTCAAATGACGCGTTCAGGGCTTCTATATTTGATTTATCTGCCTCTGCCAACGTCTTAGCTGCGTCTCTTTGCTGCATAGGTATTGCCCCTGCTTTAAAAAGGTTCTCCGCGCGCTCATAATCAAGTTTATCCAGCGCATACTGATGCTCTGCCGCTCTTAATGACCCTTCGGCATTATCGCGGATCTGGGTCAATTCATCCGTATTCAGGCGAGCCACCGGCTCACCTACTTTGACTACCCTGCCTTCATCAGTCAGTAATTCAGTAATCTGCCCCTGTACACGAAAAGACAACCGCACATCATCCCCCTCAATGTTCCCGGAAACCTTAATCTGGCCATGGTTGCGATTATGCGTTTTCCAGAAGTACCCTGCGGCAAAACCACAGGCAATTAAAATTATAGCGATAAAAATTGCCGGTTTAACTTTTTTCTTCATTTGCTCCTCCTGATATAAAACTCTTGCCCAGCGTCCTATCCAATTCTGCATGAGCCATAAGATAATCATAAATTCCTTGTGAAAGGTTTGTCTCAATCTGGCTTAAAGATACTTGCGCGTCAAGTACATCAAGATTCTTAGCTTCTCCGTTATCATAACTGATCTTGGCTATCTCTAACGCTTCTTTAGCCTGGCCCACATTATCCTTTTGGGAATTAATCACCTGCTCTGCCTGTTTTAAATCCAGGCAGGCCTGGCGCACATCAACAGCAATCTGCTCAACCAGGTTTTCTTTGGTCAACACTGCCTGGCTATAACGGGCCTTGGCGCTATCCACCTTGGCCTTAGTAGAAAAACCGTCAAATACCGCCAGGGAAAAAGTCAAACCTATATTCCAATTATTATGCGATTTATTGATCATATTCCCCCAGTTATTGGAACGAAAATCATACCCCGCGCTGGCATTTACTTGCGGCCGCCACCCTGATTTTGCCATTTGTATTGACCATTTGTTAATATCTATCCCCAATGTCCTTAAGGCCATCTCAGGTTTATTAAGGTAAGCCTGTTTTAAGAAATCATCTTCCTTAATATCTATTAATGTATAGCTGAGCTGCTTATCCGCTACTTCTAAAGACTGCTGTTGTTTAATACTAAGGAGTTTTTTCAACTCCGCTTTAATAAGGTCAACCGCGTTTTTTGCCTTCACCAGCTCCGGCATAGTCAGTGAAACCTGCACGCTTGATTGCAAAAGGTCGAATCTTGAGGATAAGCCCTGCTCATACCTGTTTTTTACATCATTATAATGATCCCTGGAATTATCCGTAAGTTCCTGAGCAATCCTCTCTGTCTCATAAGCAAGCAGCAAACCGTAATAGAGCCTTTTTGCTTCAAATTCAATATCCAACTTCTTGGCCCTTAGAGTTTCCTCGGAAGCCTTTAGATTAAGCTTTGCCTGATTTAAATTAGCGGTGTTATAACCTCCGCTATAAACAACCTGGTTTAAACCCGCGCCCAGTGTATTATCATTCTTGTAACCAGTAAATACGCCCGCGTCTTTCTTCCCGGAGACAGCAGAAGCTACCGCCCCATTACGCATGTAACCGGCATTCAGGTCAAGCTGCGGGAGAAATCCGCTTTTTGCTCCCAGGATGTCCGCGCGGGAAATTGTAAGCTCCTGTTCTTGTATCTGAATGTCTTTGTTGCTTTTAAATGCGGTAATTATAGTGTCACGCAGGGACAGCGTATTATCCTGGGCGGAAATTAACCCTGCCGAAGAGAAAAATAATATTACAAAAATACAGGCTGTCTTGGAAACGATGCTTTTTAATTCATTATATATCGGGTTATGCGTGTTAATCCTGAAAAACCTGGCATTGGCCTTATATTCACTTAAAAGTAAACCGTCTTTATAAAGGTTATTCAAAGCCCTCTGGAATACGCCGGGTTTTTTGCCCAGTTTCCGTCCTATCTCCTGCATATAGAATTCTCCCGTCGGATGATCGTAAAATAATTTAAGTAGTTTGAGTTTATTTTTGCTTAATAGCTTCATCTTAAATACTTCCTGTATTCATTATGCATATGAATATATCTATATGCATATTATAGTATGCTTATGTATATAATGATATGCTATTTGCATATATTGTCAAGCAAAAAAATGGCATTTTTAAAAATGCCGGTTGCCTTTTTTGATATTATCCGCAAACTTTCTTTATCGCGTTATTTAACTTTTCAAAATCAGAGGGCTTGGTTATATAAATATCCGCGCCTATCACCCTGGCGACAATCCGGTCAACATCAGCATCTTTGCCGGTCAGCATTATAACCGGGGTCTTGCTTAAAACCGGGTCATTTCGGATTTCCCTGCATACCTCATCGCCATTTAACTTAGGAAGCATGATATCTAAAATTACCACATCCGGCTTCTCGCTTTTAAATTTTCTCAAGGCCTCCTCTCCGTCAAAAGCCATAACCACGCTATAATCCTTAGCCTCGAGATTAAGCTTAAGTATTTTTAAGAAATTAACCTCATCATCAACAATAAGTATTTTCTTTTTGTGGCTTGAATTATTATTAGTCATTTAATACGCCTTATCTGATCTTACGGCTTAATTGATACATAACTCCCGAAGCTATTTCAGGCTTGGGGAATCCGAGCTTACGCGCAGAAATAGTCACTTGGGTTATTCTCTCCGAAACCTTCTTTAGCTTAAAAACAACCCTCGCCCCATTAACCACTCCGCTGATAACTCCGTTAGCCCTGTCTTCTTTTATAACCTTGCCTGAAATTTTAATCACCTCTAAACCGGCATTATAGGCTTGCTCTATAGTAACATTAAAAACTTTCTGCGCATAGTCTTTACCAGTAAATGTAAACGCAGCCACAACCGGCAAAGCCGCCATTCCGGTAAGCATAGAAACCCCGTATACCTCAATCCCCTGGATACCTGCTGCCCTCAATGGTTCGGATATAATCAAAGCAGCTAGTTGCTGCGCACTGGAGATATTCCTATAAGATTTCTTCAAGTTAATATTATACACCTTGACAACAGGCTGGCCCATAACGCTATAGTCCATACTGACTACCCTGCCCATACCCAAACTTACGGCGTCTATTTGCATTGCCAGTTTTTTTGCTGGCTTTTTCTTCTCCCTGGTTTTCTCCGCGGCAATCTTTAAAGAATCAACATTTAATTTACCATCCTTATTTTTCACCAAACCCAGTTCCTTAACCTCCAGCTCCAATTGTCTAAGATGGATTTTACCGCTAGCAAGCGCCCCCAGGTTATAAACAATATTCATCTTGGGAATATCAACGAGGATACTTTTAGGAAACCCATCAGGATTATACATCTTAAAATCAGAAACCTTTACTGATTGCCTTATTATGCTTAATGAAAGTCCGCCTATGCTAGTGGGAGCGCCGGTAACGCCGGTTGCCACAGTCCCAACTAACGATTTAATAAGAAAATCTCTTAGCAAACAAAACCCAAACAAAGAAATAACTATAAAAACAATAATCCAAATTTTCTTATGCATAGGATCTCCCTTTATTTTTTTAGGCCGGGCGGGCGCCTGTTAAGCCTTGAGTTTATTTTCGAGAAATAAGTAAAAACAGGGATCCTTACGGCCGTAATCATCTTTAATAACCTCGCTGATTTTTATATCACGCTGTTTCCAGAGTTGGAAAAGGCGCTTATACCAGTCCAAAGTCCTGTGAAAAATACCTAAAATAAGCAGTAAAATATAAACTGCAAGGAATATTCTGATAATAAACTGATATCTACGGGAATATTTTATAAGCTGGTTAAAAAGCAGCGGGAAAATCCCGAATGGAATTAACGCCAAAGGTAACGACCATTTAAGGGCCGAAAAATCATGCACAATAGAATGTTGCTGAAAAATATAAATCTGCAGGCAACAAGGAAGGGTAACTAACAGGGCCAGCCTTGTGTAAACTTTTATAACCTCTTTATTGCCGGTATTCCATTTTCCGGACATAGCAGAATAATAACAAAATAACAGGAAGATTGAGCAAATAACAGCAGAAACGCAGAGGATATAGCCATTCAGGGAAATTACAAAATAATAGAAATGCTGAACAAAAAGATTTGATACAACTCCATCCGGGCCGCTAAGGTGCCTGCGGCTAAACGTAGAAACCAGCTTTTCAAATAACCCCAGCGGTACAATTTGATAAAGAAACAGCCCGATTGCTAAACCAGCGGGAGCTATCAGATCCAGCATGCTTAAAATTCGGCGGCGGGAGAATTCCAGCTTATCATCAAAGAACATTCTTAAAGCTATGGCAATAAGGACAATGAACACAAACAACCAATCCGTGAGCGTACCCAGGAATACTACCGCCATTGAAACTAAATTCAGCATCCTTGAGAGGCCTTTATATAAATAACGCTTTGTTTCCAGGAAGACAAATAAAGCAAATAAAACCATCACTGCCTCATCGGCAAAATATACAATCATATGCCAATAAAGCGTAGGAGGAGTATAGAGATAAATCGAGGAAGGTATAATTGAAAAGAATATGTTGATTCCCTTTGCTTCTTTAAAATATTCAAGAACCATAAACATCAATAAAAATAAGAGTATCGCGATTATATATTGAGTTGCAAGGTTGTATGATGAGATAATCAGGACTAAATTATCAACTTGAAATATTTTGGCAAGAATGAAAACCGGAAAAATCGCGCCCGGAGGGTAAGAAACATAAGGGCCTCTTTTCTGAATAATATCATATTCTTCAGAATCAGGCCAGGAGATGTACAGAAATCTTAAATTTAATGCCCCTTCTTTCAGCCAGTTTTTAGTTACACAGGCAGTATGCGCAGTCTCCCGGCTAAGATGACCATTTAACGACTTAGTCAGCCATTCAGAGCGCATCTGCACCGTAAAAAAGAAACACAATGAAATCAAAAAACAACAGGATGCTATTATGAATATTTTCTTCGTTTTCTCGTTTAGCATATATTTATGTGTTATTTCCCGGAGAGAATTTCATTAATTCTCTTAATGAACTCTTCCTTAGGGGTGGATTTTGATATGTAGTCAAGCCCGCCGATATTTCCTGAGCTGGCAGATACCTCCTCCTCTTTTACTAAAGAGGTCAGGAAAACCGTTTTAATACCGCTGGTATTTGAATCTTTAGACAAGCGTTCATGCAGCTGTGTTCCGTCAATACCTGGCATCATGACATCCAGGAGTATAAGATCAGGAGACTCTGAAACAGCCAAGTCAAACCCAATACCCGTATCACCGGCAGTCAAAATTTCAAAACCTTCATTTGATAAGAATTCAGAATAGAGCTTAAGCACCCTTAGATCATCATCCACGATCAAGATCTTTGCCATAGTTACTCCTTTCGCTCTCCTGCATTAAATGGCAACGTGAAATAAAAACGCGTCCCCTTATCCTTTCCCTCGCTTTCAAACCACATCTTACCCCCATGCAGTTCAATAAATTTCTTACTTAAAGGCAGGCCCAGGCCGGTTCCGCTGTATTGGCGCGAATAATCGTTGGTTATCTGTTCAAATTCGGCAAATACCTTATGTTTATCTTTAGCCTCTATGCCGATACCTGTATCCCATACGCAAACCAGGATCTGATTATCCCCTGTTTTCTTTGCCTGAATGCCGACTTTTCCCCCATTAGGAGTAAATTTCATAGCATTTGAAACCAGGTTAAAAATAGCCTGTTTTACTTTTCTCTCGTCAGCCCTGATAATGCCCGCGCCTTCCTGGACTTCAGCCGAAAGCAAAATATCATGCTTCATTGCCCGGTCAGAGACAAACGCAAGGCTTTTCTTAAAGAGCTCTTCCAGGTCAAACTCGCCTAGTTCCAACTCCATTTTCCCGGCTTCAACTTTAGATAAATCAAGTATATCATTTATTAATGAAAGCAGGTGTTTGCCGCTTTCCCAGACATAACCCAGGTATTCCTTTTGCTTATCATTCAACTCTCCCACGCTTTCATCCTTCATTAATTCGGAAAACCCGATGATCGCGTTAAGCGGCGTCCTTAGCTCATGCGACATATTGGCAAGGAATGAGCTCTTGGCCTTGTTTGCGCTCTCTGCCGCCTCCTTTGCCTTGAGTATCTCTTCTTCAGCCTGTTTAAGCTTAGTTATATTATTACCGATGCAAATTATTTCTTTAACGCAATCATCTTTATCCAGAATGGCCTTGTTAGTCCAGGCTATCCATACCCTCTCTCCGCTGCGCAGCATATTTTCATTCTTGTTTTCAATATAGCGCTCAGGATGAAAACCCATATCATCAATCATCGCTTTAAGGTCGCGGCCGGAAGAATCGGTAGGGGCGACTATTGTCCCGATAACGCTCTTGCCTAAAATCTCCTGCTGGCTATATCCGAAGAATTTCTGCGCGTATTTATTAAAAAAGGTGACATTGCCCTTGGTGTCCATACGCAGAATAATACTGTTCGCATTCTCTACGAGTTCGCTGTATTGTAACTCCATTGACTTTGTCATATGGATAAATAACCTCTTACTTTCTTTACCAGGTCTTTTATATCAATTGGCTTTGGCACAAAATCATCAAAACCCGCCGCCATTATCCTTTCCTCGTCTTCTTTCATTACTGACCCGGAGAGAGCAATAACCTTAACCTTGTCCAGACGGCTGTCCTCTCTTATTTTCTTATAAACTGCAAATCCGTTCATCTCCGGCATATTTATATCAAGCAGGATCAAATCAGGAATAGTATTCTTAAGGGTTTGGAGTGCGCTGCTGCCATCTGTGCAGCTTAAAGCGTTAAAACCGTTCATTTCCAGCAAATCCACGGTCAACCTTATGCTAAGTGGATCATCTTCTACAATCAGTATTGTTTTGTTATTTTTATCTCCAGCCATATCCAGAAATATTCTGAATCTTGACTAACAAAACTATTAAAAAGAGATGAGCCTATTGCTATATTTCAATATTTATTATAGCGAAATCAAGGAGATAAACAAGGAATTTACGGCAAGAACATTGACCTGTATTAATGCCGCCGGAATCTATTTCTTAGAATATACTTTCTTAAAACTTTCCAGGAGTTCCCGTAGTTTTTGAACATTAGCTAAATCCAGCCCCTGCTTGGCTTTCATTGCGTAAACACCAATACGGTGGAGTAAGGTCACCTGAGCAATATAATCCGCGTAGTGCTCCGCGTCAGATTCAGAAACAGGAACAACCCTTTGATACATAAAATATTCGGATACAGTATCCTGGATATAACCGGCGTGCGTTTCCTTATTATTCACCCAGCGCACAACCTGATTATAATCTATGTACTTTGCCTTGGACAATTCAACAATACTATTTATTGACTTCTCAATGGTTGCGATATCCTCGGAGATCATCTTAATCCGCGCTTCATCATCATAAATACCGCAGGGTATCTGGCAATGCGCGAATGCCTGCGCAGTAACAAGTAAAAATAACATCAGGATAAGCATTATTCTATTCATAGCTCCTCCTTATCAGGACCGGTTTATTTAATCATTTATCTTTTGGCTTAAGCGTTTCCTGCACGCCTGTAATCTTTTCTGTAATTTCATAAAGCAGGCCTTCGGCAATAGAAGGCTTGGGGAAAAAGAGTTTCCTTGCCGATACATTTATATTTAATCCATTGCCTTCCTTTTGTAAAATTTTAACCGTAACGTCTACCCCATGGACTCTCCCCTGGATAATGCCTTTGGCCATATCCTGTTTAACAATATCGCCAAGCACATCAACAGCTTCCAGGCTAAGTTTATACGCTGATTCATAAATTATATTAAAATCAGCCGCAACGCTGTCTTTGTCAGTAAGCATAACTACCGCTTCCACCGGCAGGAAATATGTTCCTGTTATAACAGCCAAGCCGTAGATTTTCAAGCCGGTGATAGCCATCGACTTTAAAGCATCTGAGAATACCAAAAGCCCAAACTGTTCTGCGTTTTTAATATTTTTATAGGTCTTCTTGATATTAACATGGCGCACCTTAATTAACGGCTTAGCCCCTAAGCTGTAATCCTTATAAATTACCTTGCCTACACCGAGCTTAAGCAGGTCTATATGCATAGGCTTCTGCTCAACCTGCTGCTTCTGGACAAAACTTAAAGAATCAATATTAAACTTCCCCTTTTTATCCTTAATTACTATGAGTTCTTTCAGGTTTAACTCAAAAAGAGTAAGATGTAATTCTTTCTTCAGCAGAAGGGTCAGGTCATACTCGCAGTTTATACCCCGGACATCAACCAGCAGCCCTTTCGGAAAACCTTTCGGATTATAAATCTTGCAATCCTTTATGCGCACCGTGCTGTTAATCATGTCCCAGGAATAACCGCTGATTTCTACCGGTACGCCAAAAAATTTGCTGATAGTCCTGTTAACGAAGCTGCTGATTAAATAGTCTTTTGTAAAATAAAATGCGCAATAAATGGCGCCGATAATCAGGATTATTATAAATAATTTTTTCATAAAAATAAAAAGGCTATTTTCGGGTTGCAGCCTGAAGGTTACTTTTGATTCTCCCTGAGTAACGCCAGGTTGGTTTGCATCCGGCGAGCCCAAAAACTAAAAGCATCCTGCACATCGCCCCAGCGGGTAGGTTTACCCAGCACTGATTTCGTACCTGCGCGCCGGTCAACTACTGCGGCAAGGCGCCGGCCGCTAACGCTGTCCAATAATTCCCCTTCTACGCTTACAACTCCGACAGCGCTATGGGTACCCGTGACGATACGCTTGGCATAACTAATCCCCAGCCCGGCTGGAGTAACAGTAGAGATCAGGTCCCCGACAGGCCGAGTTGCCTTTGCTTCTGTTATCGCGCAGCGAATACGCATTACATCGGGCCCCTGCACATCAACAATAGTATAGTCTCTCATAAGCGCGTCCCGCAAGGCAATATAAAGGTAATTCACCAGCAGCTGCTGATCTTCGCGGGAGAGATTACCTAAAGCGGAATTCTCGATATCAGCAGCCCAAAGCTGCACAGGATCAAGAATAACCTTTTGATACTTACTTAAATCCGCGTCAAGATTATGATAGTTAAACTCCGCCTGTCCGGGCTTTCCGCGATGTAATTGCGAATAATCACCAAGGAATCCCGACATCCTGACATTCGGCACCTGTTCAGTCGTAGCGCAACCAACAATGGCCAGTGCAACAAAGCATAAGCTAACTAAATGCATGATTCGTTTCGCAAACATTCTCATAATCCCCCCTTAAGTAAATAGCTATCTATTTACAAAAAAGAAATCCTCTCTAATATGGATTTCAACTGCAGCAATAATTTATTAATAATCTGCCTGAGCATTCTTCCTTCTTTAGCCGGCTCGTAATACAATATAGTTTTAATATGAGATATTTAAATTTTAGCTCTAATTGAAAGAACGGTCAATTAAATATTCTTCCAGTGGGAACAAAGGCAAGATTTGGCTTGGACTATTACTAACTTCTGCTGGCCAAGCCGGTTAGGTAGTAATGTTACACTTTCGCAGGATAAACATCATCGGGCACCAATTGGTAAAGGCCGATTGTAAAAGATTAGCTCCTACAAAACCCGTAAACCACAGCCAGCGTAAATCCACAAAATGCGCCAGCAATACGCTAATAATAATAAATGCACCTGCTATCCCCCGCAATACCCTTTCCATAAACGCTCCTTTCTTGCCTTAAAAACTATAACGCAACCGCACGAAGGCATTCTTATTCTTTTTCATCATTCCAAAATCCGTAGTATTATCCTGGCCCCAGGGAAGATTAAAACCGATGGTTAACTTCCACTGATCGCTAATATCATAAGCCCCGGATAAACGCAAATACCCGTCCTTATCCGAAGGCGACCAGAAATTAAAAAGCCCAAGCATAATTGTCTGGTTTTTATAAAGTTTGGTAATCCGCTGGGTTAAAACGTGGCGGTATTCATCCCAAAAATAATCATATGACAAGAGGGCTGCCTTATACTGGGAATAGTTAAGCTTTAGTTCAAAAAGATACTGCGCACCAACCTTTAAGTCATTCCCTAAGTCTTTTTCATATCCAAAAAGCCACTTAAGCATTGAATTCTCAATAAGTCGGTTATCTCCCTGGTTATCCTGCCGCGAACGGAAATACCCCATCTCTGCATTGCCAATGCCACCCAGGAAAGGCCCGCGTACGCTGGCGCCATAGACATCCATACGCTCATAAAAAAGCTGGTGATTTGCTTCATCTAAATAACTATTGGGTGATGGGTCAAACCCACGAAAATAATAAAAAGCTCCCTCGGTGCTGCCGAAAGTACGATAGAGACGCAGGGCATACTGCATATTTTTAGCCTGCCGCGCCGGTTTTACCGCGTTGAGATCAGCATCCGTACCCGTAATCCCACCTTCAAAGCTGTCGAAAAATGAAACCTGGTCTCCATCCGGAACGGTGTCCGGGGTAAAGAATGGAATGAGCACAAAATCTATATTTACTTCTTGCGGATAAAGCGAAAGGCGCAGCGCGTCAGAAGGTTTCTTTAAATACTCGTCATCCCTGCCGATATAAAACGAAACGTAGTCTTTAGGGAACATATCATTAATGAAGATATAATCTCCCGTCCCCCAGGTCAAGACCTGCCTGCCGGCCTTAATATCCAGCATCTTGGTTGGGCTAAAAGCCAAATTTAACTCGCGTACATCATATGAGCCGGTAGTCTGGAAATATTCGTCCAGGACAAAATCGCCTTTATATGTAAACACCCCATTCCAGGCGGACAAAACATTTTCTCCGGGTATGGCATAACGGGTCTTTAGCTGAACTCTCTGTTCAAGCATATTATAATCCTTATGCTTGGTCAATGTATCCCGGCTTAAGCGGCCGCCGAATGCCTGCTCAACAAAACCATGCCATTCAGGAAGCTCAAGCGCTTTGGCGCTTGAGGCGGAAAAAACAATAATCGCTGCCGCTATAAAAAGTTTACGTCTCAACCTTTACTCCTTAAGCCACTGCTGAGGAGGCGTACGCAGGAAACGCTCGGTAAAAATACTTTCATTCAAATTCACATCATACTTAACATCGCTGAATTCCGTCAGAGTATTCGAGTTAGCGTTTAAGTCCGTGGCCTTCATTTTAGTAACTGTAGGATACCCCTGGATATCTTTTACCTCCAGGGCTTCTATAATCCGGTATATTTTACCGGATTTATCAAAATACTCCGCTTTCATTGGGACAAAGTTATTCCTGTCAATTTTTACCGTGTAATACGAAAACTCCACTATCCCGGAGTCCCTGGGTGTATTCTTAATATTATAGAACTCCGGATCTGCAGAAAGAAATTCGTGGTTATCCAGGTCAATAGCCCTGCCGGATATATCCTCATATAAAAATGTGGTTCCGGCGAAGCTTGAACGCTTATCGGAAGCTGCAATCCGTCGCACCAGATCCATTGCCGGCAGATAAAGCCAACGGTCATCATCTTTACCCAAGTGCTTCCAGACAATATAGCTCATACCTTTAACATCATTTGGCTTATGAAAATAAACATAATATTTCTGATCCCCGCCCTCCTGAATATTCAGTTTTAATATAGTCAGCTGCCGCTGGCGGGTACGCCCTTGTGCGTCAGTAATAGTCATATTTGCTTTAGCGCCGCCATCCTTGCCCTGATAATATGATCGATTATTGGCCTTAGAAACTACCTCATCAACAGTCAGCTCAGCGGCTAGTGTGTTACTCGCAAAGAAAAGCATCCCAAATAAAGCTACAATCTTTTTCATCCTTGGCCTCCTTTTTTACAAATATTCTGCCGAGAAATAATTGCGCACGTTCCGGATAAAACTGCAATAATCGCTACGCATATAATCGTCGTAACGTTAAACTTGGCTAAATCATAACCTAAAAGAATATAGGCCACCGTTGAAGCAATAATAATCGACATCAAAACGCACTTTCCGCAGGAACAGACTGTTTTTACTTTTGAATCCTCAAAAATAAGCCAGGGAAAACCCGTAATCAGCGCAGGTAAAATCATCAGCGTCACAACACTAGCTACCAGCATAATCATGAACATAAAAAACCCAACAGTATTATAAGGAACCAAAGGCGAAGCAAAAAGCGGAAGAAAACCGACAGAGATCACCAGCGCATTCTTAATCAAGGCCCGCGCCGGAGAGCCAAACATCCCCTCGGCGGTCTTAGGCCAACTATTATTCTGCGCATAGAACATCCGCGCTCGTTCTATAAAATGAATGGCAAAATCTACGGCTAAACCCAATGTTAAAGCTGATAGTACCGCCACCGGCATATCATACTCTTTACCGGTAAAACCCAATGAGCCGTAAATAAAAAGTATGGTGATTGTAAGCGGAAGCATCGACAAAAGTCCGGTTACCGGGGACTTAAATAGCACAATCATCATAAACAAGACAATAATAAAACTCCCCAGGAAGTTCACCAGCATCCCCCCCACCATTTTATCCTGCCAAACCATATTGATATAGGTTAAACCCGCCCAATGGTAGGATAGCGGGAATGGTGCCGGATGTAATCTAGAATATTCGTCCACCTGACGCACAACTGCTGCCATTTCCCTGTTGTCTCCAGAGGTCAGCTGCAGCCAAAGATTAACCTTGGAATAATCAGGATTCACGAAATGCCATAGATCATCAGGCTTATGCGAATTTTCAAATGAAATAAGCGCTTGAGCCACGGCTTGCGGGGTAGGAGGAATAACATTATTCTTTTTATCACCGCCTAAAAGCTCATAGTAGACTTTTTTGGTAATATCGGCCAAAGAGGTAGACTTACCCACCTTGCCTTTTTCCTTCAAGTAAACTTGCATTTCTTCAATATAACGTAACATTGCCGGTTCTTGAAACACCTGAGCATTTTTATCCTTTGCTTCAAGCACCAAATATGCGCTATAGGTACCGCCGAAATGGGCATTGAGCACCTTATCCGCCACCCGAATAGGATGTTTTTTATTAAACCATTTAGTCGGATTATCATTAATCTGGATATGTGTAATACCATAAATAGAAAGTGCCACTACCACAACCGCGCCAAACAAAACCTGCTTCCAACGGCTGACCGTAAATCTCCCCCAGGCAGCAAGCGCACGGCTTAACGGGCCTTGCGCCAAATCATCTTCATGCACACCAAAGTTTCCCATCTTCTTTTCATCAAGAAGCGCAATATAAGCAGGGATCAAAAGCACCGTAAGCACCCAAGCTAAAGCTACTCCGAAGGCCACGGCAATCCCAAAGACCTGAACCGGAGGAATAGGCGCAAAAGACAACGAAAAGAAACCGGCCACCGTAGTTAAAGAGGTAAAAAGATTCGGCCGATACAATTCATTCAATACATAAGTAATAGTTTTATTCTTATCCTTAAATACACGATACTTCTCAAAAAACTCATTCAAAATATGGATGGAATCCAGCACTGAAATTGGCAACAGGAATATCGGAATCATCGAGCTCATAATATGTATCGGAAACCCCAACCCCACCATAAGCCCCATGGTAATAATGACTACGATCATAGACATAACCAGCGGCATAACCACTAGCGCAACGTGCCTAAAGAACCATAGCATTAATAAAAAAATCACCACTACTGCCAGGGGAGCTGAAATTCCCATTTGCCAAAACATTTCGTTTCCGAAAGCATCTTCAGCTAAAGGCAAACCGGTAAGATAATACTTTTCCACGCCTGGATATTTCTTTAGTATCTTTTGGATGGATTTAGAAACGCGATAACTAAGTTTTTTCTCTTGTATAGGAACATAAATACAAAGCGCCTTAGCATCCCGGGATATAAGCGTGTCGTAAAACAACGGATTATCCAGGGCGCGACTTTTAATACGTAAAGCATCAGCTGCAGTATACGGAGGATTTCCCATCAACCAGCGGAAACTGATTGCCCCCGGGCCGGCTTGCTCCATATCATCCTTATTCGCCAAGCTCATTAATTCATACGAGGTAACTCCCGGGATTTTCTTAACCTCATCGGTTATCTTATATACTTTCTCTAGGGTATCCGAATTAAAAACTCCCTGCTCATCATTCTCATTAACTACACCTAAAACAATATAATCATAGATAGTAAATTCCTTCTTTACTTCTTGGTTAAAAACGCGCACAAATTCCTTTTCCGGAAGCATATTTTCCGGATCAGTATCCACTTTAACCCGGATAAATGCAGCCAGAGACAACAAAACTGCTAATCCAGTTATAAGAAATATTAATTTGGGTCTTCTAAGAGCGAACGCAACAATCTTATCTACTATCATACCTGCCCTCCTTCGAGCAGCTCGGCAGCTTTCTCAACACATCCCAAGCAGGAAAGTTTGCGTTGTTTACGGATTTCTTTGCATTTAAGAGAGCCGGCGGCATTAATAAAATCCTGCTCAAACTGATTTACTTTAAGCGGATTATTCTTTAAGGCTAACTGCCAGGCAGCATAATATGCTCCGCATTTTCCTTCCGGAGCTTTTCCCCCTCCCAAATCAGCAAATACATCAACTTCTTGAGCTGAGGCGTTAAAGAGATCATGGTACGCTTTGATCACTGACTGCGCACAATTAAGTTTTACATGCCCATCCTTACCTAAAAAATGATTCTTCGCCTTTATTTTACGCATCTGCTTTTCCTCTTTTATCTCTTGTTTGCGAAACCGTATATGTCCCGCCTCCTATACGAAGGACTTTACCGCAAAGAATCGCCTCCGCTGTCTTTTTACGGGCGGACTCAATAATGTTCCCAAATGTCTGGCGAGAAATTCTCATTTTCTTTGCCGCATCAGCCTGATACATGCCTTGGCGATCGGCAAAACACAAAGCCTCGCACTCATCAACAGTTAAAACTATCTCTTCCAACCCAATCAAAGGTATACCTTGAGGTTTAAAAAATCGAACCCTAGGCTCCCCCCTGACACACCGGAACTTCCTTGGCCTACCACGACTCATTTTGGTATTTTTTAGCATATGCCAATAATATAACAAAAAAATATATTTGTCAACTAATTATTTTATTGAAAGGTACCCACTTGGAACCTCTTGCTATTCACAATTTATATTCTAGCGAATTTATAGCCTATAACAAAGAAATTTACACCTTCAGAGAAGTTAATTCCTCTTAAATTTGCCAGTTTTGCCCTGTAATTTTGGGTTGGAAATTGCGTAACTTTTTACAAGGCAAAATTAATATATCCTTTAACCGTTAAAAAAATACCAACCAAAATCATTATACCCCACGGTATTAACACCAGCTTAAAATTATCCGAATAGATCTTTGTAGCCTTGATCAGTGTGCCCGGCAGCACTACAAGGAATAAGCCTTTTATGAGCACGAGCCATCCAAAAATTGTAACTACCAGGCGCCAGTCCGCAACCCATATATTGTGAAATAATACGGTTGCTAGACCGGTAACAAACGTAAGAAGCCCGGTCACAAATACCAGTAAAGGATTTTTCGGGAAATCCTCCATGATTTGCCGGAATATCTTTTGATTAAGCATAAGGCTGGCGCCGATCACAATTATGTATGGACCGATGAGTCTCGCAAGCAATATTGAATTATCCATAAAACACCTCCCTAGTTAAAAGATTTATATCGCTATACAGCCTTGTCATGTCTTAACGTATCCTATTTAAATATTTCTCTGTAAATTTCATTATATTATTCATCATTATGACCGTCTCAACCGGGTGTTTTCCCACAGCCGATTCGGCTGAAAGCATGACAAAGTCAGTGCCATCTATTATGGCATTGGCAACATCCGTTACCTCAGCGCGGGTAGGCCTAAGGTTCTCAGTCATACTTTCAAGCATTTGTGTCGCAGTAATAACAAACTTGCCCGCACGGTTACATTTCTTAATAATCATCTTCTGGATGATAGGAATTTCGTATATGGGCAATGATACCCCCATATCTCCGCGGGCTATCATAATGCCATCAGAAACCTTAATTATTTCATCGATATTCTTTATGCCTTCCCTATTCTCTATTTTAGCGATAATCCGGCACCTTGAATCTGACTTAAATAACTTTCTTACATCCAAAATGTCCTTTTTAGTTCGCACAAATGACTGAGCAATATATTCAACGCCGTGCTTTTCGCAGAAAGATACATCCTGCATATCCTTCTGGCTTATACCGCCAAATTCAAGCCTTGCCTCCGGAATATTTACGCCCTTATGCTCCTTCAGGAGGCCGCCGACTATTACCTTGGTCTTAAGTCTGTTTTTAGCCCTACCGGTAACTTCTAAAGCAATATTTCCATCATCTATGAATATTCGGTGGCCGTTCTTAATACTGATTAGCGAACCATGGTAATCAAAAGGTATGATTTCATGCGATCCTTTTATGTTTTGCTGGGTAAGCCATACAATACGGCCCTTTTTGAGCAAAGCTGGAGCAACGAGTCCGCCTATTCTTATCCGATGCCCTTGAAGATCGCCGAGAAGTTTTATGCTTCTGCGGTATTTCGCGTTTAATATCCGAACAAGGCCTATTCTATAAAACAACTCTTGCAATTTACCGTGCGAGAAGTTCAAGCGGGCAACATCCATGCCGGCAAGAATCATTTTTCTAAGTACCGTCTCGCTTGATGATGCCGGGCCAAGCGTACAGATTATTTTAGTTTTAACCATAAATCTCCCCTTAATTGAAAAACTGATTTCCTGTTGAATCCCCATAAAAAACGCCATCCTGCAGCAAAACTGCAAAATGGCGGCCCGACCATCAAGAATCCTCCAGGAATATTCGTATCCCCAGACCACTAATTGTGCCTTATTCAGGCCGTATTATATCATGTGAACTTTAACTACAAAAAGTATCCTTAAATGTATATACTCAAAATAGAAAATGGGGTCCAGATTCACAAAGAAACGAATTTTCTTTGGATCTGAAATCCTTTAATTTTTTTCTCACTTCTCTGAAACCTTTCCCCGGGGTAAAGCTCTGAAACAGTCTCTTTTATCCCCCGCGCCCTTGACGCTCCCACCCCTGCAAACAAAATTTTTTTCCTGGAAAGAACCTCTCCCGCTATATCTAAGCCCTTCCCCG
>Ga0172375_10001978_pt1 | contig 32553 bp, 26 predicted proteins | sample LakKiv1m_FD_114537 | JGI IMG/M metagenome (GOLD analysis project Ga0172375, IMG submission 114537) | Freshwater microbial communities from Kabuno Bay, South-Kivu, Congo - kab_092012_11.1m | ecosystem: Environmental > Aquatic > Freshwater > Lake | place: Democratic Republic of the Congo... | reverse complement strand
CCAGGCTGGTTCCCATCGGCACGGCGGATCCGCGCATCGGCGGAGTGGAACAGGCGCAGGCGTGCCGCGAGCGGGGCATTAAGCTGCTCGCGCTCTTCCCGGCCTCGCAAGGCTGGTCGCTCGACAGCCTGACCGCAAAGAATGTCCTCCAACAGGCCGCCGAATCGGACACGGCGGTCATTATCGAAGCCGGTCACAGCGGCGATCCAAGCCGCATTCTTGCCAACATGGCCGATCACTCGATGCCGGTAATTCTTCTCGACGTAAGCCTTCCCGTGCTGTCGGAAGCGATGGCCGTGCTCAACACGCGCGCGAACACCTACCTGACCACGCGCCTGCTGACCGGCGGCGATACCATCGAATACCTGTGCCAGACGGTGGGCGCCGGTAAACTGCTCTTCACCTCCCGCTATCCGGTCAGTTGTTTTTCGTCCGCCTTCCTCACCGCGAAGTTCGCCACCATCAGCGATGACGACCGCAACGGCATCATGGGGGGCAACATGGCGAAGCTGCTCGGTATTATGTGAGCATGCCGCCCGACGTTTAATCGAGGCGTCTTCTTCCTTGACGCCGTCTATTCGGCTTCCTTATAATGAATAGTGATTAATGGCGAGCGGTTAGTGACTTAGTGTCTCGGAACAGATATCGGTGCATCCTTCCGCATGCATGGTCACCAGCCACTAGTCACTTAGCAAAGGCGGTAGGATGAGCGGTTTATTATTCCTGGCCCTGCTGATGGTAATAGTGAGCGGTCTGATTGCCTATATCGGCGATTTGATCGGACGCAAGATGGGCCGGAAACGCCTGACGCTGTTCGGCCTGCGGCCCCGCCACACCGCCATAGTCATCTCCGTCTTCGCCGGCATGCTCATCGCCATCTTCACCTTCGCCGCCGCCTTAATTGTGAGCAAGGACGTCCGCCTGTCAATTCTCGTACCGCGCGAAATATTGCAAAAGGAAAACGAAGACCTGCAAAAGGAAAACGATAAACTGAATGACCGCTTGACGCAGGAGCGCCGGAGCCTGGCGGAAGCGGAAGAACAGCGAACGGGTGCGGCAAAACGAATGCGGGATGCCCAGAAGGAACTTGCTGGCGTCAGCAAAGAACTGAAAACCAGGCAAAAGCTGCTCGATGATAAAAAGAAGCAATTGGCAAATGTGGAAAAGGCGCTGGGTGTCACAAGTAAAAAGCTGGCCGCAGAGGGAGGAAAACTGGCGGAACTTGAACAGCAATATGCAATCCTGAAATTAGAATACGATGATCTTAAGGAACAAATCAAAGCACTCGACCCATTCGTGAAAGCCAATTTTTCGCCGCTGGCCTTTGCTTCAGGTCAAGAAATTTTGAGTGGATTGCTTCCGGCAAAGGGGAGCACACGGAACGCACGCCGAGAAATTCTGCGCTCCTTTCTCAAAACTGCCGAGGGCATCGTGCACCAGCAATGCGAGCTGAAGGAAGGGGAGAACGCGCTGATCTTCCTGCGAGTCGATGGCGATATCACCCCGTTGACCGAAAACGAAGCGGTGGAGCTGTTAGCCGACCGCCTGGTGGGAGTGAGCGACGCCCGCGACGCGATCATACGATTCGCGCCGGCGAACAATGTGCCGGTGGGCGGGCAGGCATTCATCATTGTGAACGATGCCGATGTCGCCAATCCGGTGCAGGTAATCTCCAATACAAAGGTATACAACGCCGGCGACGAGGTGGCGAAGCTCGAGCTGACAGTCACCCCGCGGCTCTCAAACGGCGAGATACTCACCAGCCTGGTAGACGATCTGCTGCGCGAAAAAGTGCCGAACGCATTGCGAGAGAAAAAAGTACTGCTCATCCTGCGGCGATTCGAGCCGGGCAGCTCGACAGCTCTGCCGGGCGCGTCTCCCTCGCTGGTATCCTGGACCGACCTGATGACCGTGATGGAGCAGGCGCGCAAGTTGACCGGCAAGGTAAGCATTATTGCGCGCAGCAATAAAACCATGAATCGCTTTGACCCGTTGAGCCTCTCGCTGGAAGTCAAGGGGAGTGGCGAGTGACGAGTGGCGAGAATCCGGGGACAGTCACGCATTTTCCGGTTTGGGGAGTAGGCGATCAGATCGGTATATATTGGCGTTCGGGGAGTGGACGGGCGCCATATATTGAGGGGGAAAATGCGAGACAGTCCCCCGGGTTCACTCGCCACTCGCCACTTCCGCGAAAGGGACCTGTTCGTTGATCTCACAACCTCCGCTGCTGGCAGTCGATCCCGGGCGCGAAAAGTGCGGCATCGCGGTGGTCACCCTGCGGCGCGAAGTGCTCGACCGGGGCATCATCGACACCCCCCAGCTTCCCGTGCGCGTCGCCCATTATGTAGGCCGCTTCGGCATCGAAACCGTGGTGCTCGGTGACCGCACCTATGCGCGCGAAGTGGCGGCGCTGATCCGCTCCGCCGGGCTGCGGCTGGAGATCGTCTTCGTGGACGAGCATCGCTCCAGCGAGTTGGGCCGCCAGCGCTACCTGATCGCGCACCCGGGTCGCGGGTGGCGCCGCCTGCTTCCCATCGGCCTGCGCTCGCCCAGCCGCCCATATGACGATTACGTCGCCATCATCCTCGCCGAACGCTACCTCGACGGCCGCCGCTCCACCCGCATGCGTCCCGGGAAACGGGACTAACGGGAACGGTAATTCCGAGATTCAGGTGTCGCTACCCGAGACACGCCTGTCCGCAGTATCCGAAACCCGCGTTTTCTGTTATACTTCCGTTACGGTGCAGCCGGATGTGCTGCGCCGCCTTTTTGTCTCATTATGACTATCATGACCGAAGAACATACCATCGCCGCCCATGCTCGGCTGCGCAATATCGCCATTATCGCCCACGTCGATCACGGCAAGACCACGCTGGTGGACGGCATGCTCCGCCAGGCGGGGGCGTTCCGCGCCAACCAGCAGGTGGAGGAGCGTGTGATGGACTCTAATCCGCTCGAGCGCGAGCGCGGCATCACCATTCTGGCGAAGAACACTTCCGTGCAGTGGGGCGACACGAAGATCAACATCGTGGATACCCCCGGCCACGCGGACTTCGGCGGCGAGGTCGAGCGCATCCTGCGCATGGTGGACGGCGTGCTGCTGCTGGTGGACGCCGCGGATGGGCCGATGCCGCAAACGCGCTTTGTGCTGCGCAAGGCGCTGGCGCTTGGCCTGAAGCCTATCGTGGTCATCAACAAGATCGACCGCAACGGCGCGCGCCCGCACGACGTTCATAACGAAATTTTCGACCTTTTCGTCGAGCTGGAGGCCAGCGACGAGCAGCTCGATTTTCCCACGCTGTTCTGCTCGGCCAAGTTCGGCACCGCAACTCTTGATCCCGATGTGGAGAATTCCGACCTGCGACCGCTGTTCGACGCCATTCTGAAGTACGTGCCGGCGCCGCGCGTAACCGCGGAGGGGCCGTTCCAGATGCTCATCTCCACCCTCGATTACTCCCCTTACCTCGGGCAGCTCGCTATCGGGCGCATTGAGCGGGGCCGCGCGAGGGTGGGGGACCAGGTGACGATGCTCTACCTGGACGGCGAGCAAGAGCGCGCCAAGGTTACGCGCCTGTACACTTTTGAGAACTTGCACAGGACCGAAGTGGAATCGGCGGAAGCAGGCGAAATCGTTTCGCTGGCGGGGCTGGAGCACGTGCAGATCGGCGCGACGGTATGCGATCCGCTGGCGCCGGAAGGATTGCCCGGCATCGCGGTAGACGAGCCGACAGTCAGCGTTGATTTTCTGGTGAACACCTCGCCTTTCGCCGGACGAGAGGGGAAATACCTGACCAGCCGCCACCTTCGCGACCGCCTGCAGCGCGAGCTACAATCGAACGTGGCGCTGCGCGTGGAGGATACCGACTCGCCGGACATATTCACCGTGAATGGCCGCGGCGAGTTGCACCTTACCATCCTGATGGAGACCATGCGGCGCGAGGGTTACGAATTCATGGTCTCGCAGCCGCGCGTCATCACCCGCGTGATCGACGGTCAGCTTTGCGAACCTTATGAGGAGCTGGTGATCGACGTGGCGGAGGGCTATATCGGCGCGGTGATGGAGAAGTTGGGCCCGCGCCGCGCGGAGATGCTGGAGATGCATGTGGGCGACGACGGCCAGGCGCGACTGCGCTACCGCATTCCCGCCCGCGGCCTGTTCGGCTACCGCACCGAATTTCTCACCGACACGCGCGGCACCGGCGTCATGCACCACCAGTTCCTGGAATACGCTCCCGCCGTCGGCGAAGTGAACCGCCGCTCGCGCGGCGTGTTGATCTCGATTAACAATGCATCAAGCAAAGCCTACGCCATCGAAAGCCTGCAGGAGCGCGCCACCATGTTCCTCGGTCCCGGAGTTGAAGTCTACGAGGGGATGATTGTAGGCGAAAATTCGCGCGAAAACGACCTGGTGGTGAATGTGACAAAGGCGAAAAAGCTGACCAATATGCGCGCTTCCACCTCCGATATCGAGGTGATGCTCACTCCGCCGCGCTCCTTCACGCTGGAAAGCGCCATCGAGTATATCGAGGCTGACGAATACGTCGAATTGACCCCCGCCTCCATCCGCCTGCGCAAACGGTTCCTGAAGGCACACGAGCGGAAAGAAAAGTAGGGGTTAGGTGTTAGGGATCTGTTTAATTCGAACAGCAAGCCATTTTGCATTCAGCAATTTTAACGAACGGAGTACCGTTTCATTTTTTAGTAATTGATTTCTTATCTTAACGCCTATGCCCCTAATCCCTATCACTCCTCCCCCGCCCCTTTTTTCGCGGTCATCACGTTATCCGTAACCATGATGGGTATTTCAGAGCGCAAGGCAAGGGCGATGCCGTCACTGGGACGGCAGTCGAGGGAAACTTCGCCATCCGGAGTGAAGAGGACCAACCGGGCGAAATAAGTATCTTTAGAGACATCATCGATGATCACCTGGGCCGGCAGCGCTTCCAGGTGATCGGCCAGGGAGAGAATCAATTCGTGGGTAAGCGGGCGGCCCACGATGGTCTTATTGAGCGCCAATTGCAGGGCTGACGCCTCGCACAGGCCGATGTCGATCTCCAGACCGCGCCCGATATCGTCTTGCATGACCAGCACCGGAGACTGTTCTTCATTGAGCTGGCGGATACCGATGATGGTCAGCGGGTGCAGGTCAGGGTTCGTCATGTTACCCTTCCGGCCGCAATTTTTCCACGTAGAGCAGGAAGTCTTTGTTGGAGCCGCTCTTCTGCAGGCCGCTCAACAGCACTTCCGCCGCGCGATCGGTTTCCAGCGAATTCAGCAGGCGGCGGAGCTGCCACACGCGCCGCAGCTCATCCTCGGTGAAGAGTAATTCCTCGCGGCGGGTACCGGAGCGCTTGACATCGATCGCCGGGAAAATGCGCCGCTCGGACAGGCCGCGATCGAGCACCAGCTCCATGTTGCCGGTAGCCTTGAACTCTTCAAAAATCGCGTCATCCATGCGGCTGCCGGTTTCCACCAGGCAGGTGGCGATGATGGTCAGCGAGCCGCCTGCCTCAATGTTGCGCGCGGCGCCGAAGAACCGCTTGGGCCGGTAAAGCGCGCTGGGATCGAGACCGCCGGATAGCGTGCGCCCACTGGGCGTAACCGTCAAGTTCGAAGCGCGCGCCAGGCGGGTAAGCGAGTCGAGCAGCACCACCACGTTATTGCCCACCTCAACCAGGCGCTTGGCGCGCTCCAGCACCATCTCCTGCACCTTCATATGGTTTTCCGGCATCTCGTCGAAGGTGGAGGCGGCTACCGTGGCCAGCGGCACCGAGCGGCGGATATCCGTCACTTCTTCCGGGCGCTCGTCCACCAGCAGGATCATCAACTGCACGTCGGGATTGTTGGCGATGATGCTGTTGGCAATGGTCTTCAGCAACGTCGTTTTGCCGGCTTTCGGTGGCGCCACGATAAGGCCGCGCTGGCCCCTGCCGATGGGCGCCACCAGGTCGATGACGCGGGCGGATATGTTGCGCGGTTCAGTCTCCAGGCGCAGCCGCTCGTCCGGAAAAACCGGCGTCAGCTCGTCGAAGTTGATGCGCCGCTTGGCGGTTTCCGGATTCTCGCCGTTGATAGCCTCGATGCGGAGCAGGCTGTAATAGCGCTCGCTGTCCTTGGGCGGACGCACGGCGCCGCTGACCATGTCGCCTGTCCGCAGGTTGAAACGCTTGATCTGCGATTGGGAAACATATACATCGTCCGTGCTGGACAGGAAGCCGTTCACGCGCAGGAATCCAAAGCCTTCCGTCAGTATCTCCAGGACGCCGTCGCGGAAAAGCAGCCCGCTGCGCTCCGCCTGCGCCTGCAGCATCTTCATGATCAGGTCCTGCTTTTTCAGCTTGGCCCCGTCCGGGATGTTGAGCTCGCGGGCAATCGCCTGCAGTTCGGCCACCGTCTTCCCTTCCAGGTCGGACAACTCGAACGTGGTGAACTCTTTAGTCTGGATGTCATCCACTGGTGTATCTTCCTCAATGTGAAATATGGATGCGGGTATGCTGCGTGCGTATCCGCATCACTGGTGCCGGGCGCAAGAGCTTTGCTTTGCCCGGACATGCTGTTCCGGGTAACCTCCGCGCCTGTGCTCTATGGGTAAATTCGTCGTTCATGTAATCCGGGGTTGCCCCCGGCAGGGAGCCGTCTGTAGTGTAGCCCCTGTGCGGCAGGGAGCAAACCCGGTGATGTTGTATTCTTCGCATCGCCTTAGTAGATGTGCAATAATTTGCACAAACCTATGCGACGATCCGGCCTTTTCAGGCAAAGTCAAGCACAGCTTATCCGTCAATGCGGCAGTTCAAGATAGCTTATCGCTCACAAATTCGGCGGAGTATCCGGACCGGCGTAAATCTCCGGTTTCAGCACCGCGATGCAAGGCAGGTTGCGGTAGCGATGCGCGTAATCCAGCCCGTACCCCACCACGAATTCGTCCGGCACGGTGAAGCCAAGGTATTCGACGTTGACTTTGACCTTGTGACGGCTCGGCTTGCTGAGCATAGCCACCACTTTGACGCTGGCGGGGTTTCGCGCGCGCATATAATCCACCAGGTAGTTGAGCGTCAGGCCGGTATCCACGATATCTTCGACGATCAATACGTGTTTACTTTCCACGTTTTGATCCAGATCTTTCATAATTCGCACTACGCCGCTGGTATTGGAATAGGAGCCGTAGCTTGAAATGGCTACCATGTCTACCATCACGGGCACGGAGATATGGCGCATCAGGTCGGAGAGGAAGATAACGGCGCCGTTCAGCACGCCGATAAGCACCACTTCCTTCCCTTCGTAATCTCGTGAAATCTGCACTCCCAGCTCGCCTACGCGCCGGGCAATATCATCTTCCGTATAGAGAACCGTACTGAGATCGTCTTTGTACAGGATTGTCATCACTTGCTCCGAAATTTAGATTTTGAATTTTAGATTATCGGTTATATCCTGATGCTCCCACTGAAGATATATCCGATAGTTTAAATCTAAAATCAACAATCTAAAATTCCTACTCCCACTCGATGGTGCCGGGCGGTTTGCTGGTCACATCGTAGACCAGCCGGTTGACCCCCTGCACTTCGTTGATCAGTCGGTTGCTGATCTTTTCCAATACTTCGAACGGCAGTCGGGCCCAGTCCGCGGTCATGGCGTCTTCGCTGGTGACGGCGCGCAGCACGATGGGGTACGCATACGTTCTCTTATCGCCCATCACGCCTACGCTGCGCACTACCGGCAGCACCGCGAAGGCCTGCCAGAGGCGGCGGTAGAGTCCGGCCTTGCGGATTTCGTCAACGATGACATAATCCGCTTCGCGGAGAATCTCCAGCCGCTCCTTCGTCACCTCGCCGATGATGCGAATGGCCAGTCCCGGCCCCGGGAAAGGCATGCGCCAGACGATGTTGTCCGGCAACTCCAACTCCTCGCCCAGCCGGCGCACCTCGTCCTTGAACAGGTTGCGCAGCGGTTCGAGCAGCTTCAAATTCATCTTCTCCGGCAGGCCGCCCACATTGTGGTGAGACTTAATGATCGCCGATTTGCCGCCGCTCATCGACGATCCGCTCTCTACGATATCCGGATAGAGCGTGCCTTGCGCGAGATACTTTACCGTGCCGATGCGCGACGCTTCTTCGGTGAAGACGGCGACGAATTCGTTGCCGATTATCTTTCGCTTCATTTCCGGCTCGGTCACGTCCCGCAGCTTTGCCAGGAAACGTTCCTCCGCCTTCACATGGATCAGATTGGCGTGGAAGTGGTCGCGAAACGCCTTGTCCACCTGCGCGCCCTCATCTTTGCGCAGCAGACCGTGATCCACGAATATGCAGGTGAGCTGGTCGCCGATGGCGCGGTGAATCAGCGCTCCCGTCACCGCGGAATCGATGCCGCCGCTCAAGGCGCATACCACCAGGTCCCGGTCCACTTGCCCGCAGATGTCGTCGATAGATTGCCTCACGAAGTTAGCCATCGTCCACAATCCCTGGCATCCGCAGAAGTTATTCAGGAAGTTGCGCAGGATTTCGATGCCCCACGGAGTATGCACCACCTCCGGGTGGAATTGCACGCCGAACAGTCGCCGATCGCGGTCCGACATCGCGGCCACCGGCGTATTCTCCGTAACCGCGGTGACGGTGAAACCCCCGGGCGCCCGCGTCACCACGTCGCCATGGCTCATCCAGCAAATCAACTGCGGGTTCAGACCTTCGAACAAGTCGCCGGCGTCCAGCACGCGCAGCTCGGCGCGGCCGTATTCGCGCTTCTCGCCGCCGAACACTTCACCGCCCAGCTCGCGCGCCATGAACTGCATCCCGTAGCAGATACCCAGGATGGGAATGCCGAGTTCCAGGATGCGCGGATCGCAGGAAGGCGCGTCTTCCGAGTATACGCTCGAAGGCCCGCCGCTCAATACGATACCCTTCGGCTGCAGTGCAAGGAGTTTCTCGACCGAGGTATCGTATGGCAACAGCTCGCAATATACCTTGCACTCGCGAATGCGGCGGGCAATCAACTGGCTGTATTGTGCCCCGAAGTCGAGTACGATGACTAACTCGTCAGGCCGCGTCAAATGCGGCGTCACCGTTTCCCGCGGGGATGTCGTCGGAGATTGCATCCTTTTTTGCTCACATCAGGCTGCTCATGGGAATCAGCCTTGCCGGGCATGACCATGACGTTTTCATAGGAGCATTCACGGTTGCGCGGTGTCATTTCGGACGGCAAATCTACGCGTGATACCGGTGTGAATGGTTCCAGTGAAGACCGCCGGGAATATTACAGGGATGAGTGCTCCACGGTTCCTCCCCACCCGCTGGACGACAATCATTAGAATTCGTTCGCCGCGGGTCATCCAGGAAGGGAATACACGGAGGACAGACGCCAAGTCTCAGCATCCACTATTCTTTTACCATAGAAGCCGACAAAACACAAGACTCTCGGCACGAATTTTAACATTTTTTTATAATTATTTTCAGAATATCGTTCGTAACCGTCTACCGATGCTGCGCCAGATCGCCGAACTGGCCGTATTCCGGCACCCAGACCAGTTTGATAGTGCCGGTGGGGCCATTGCGCTGCTTGGCGACCAGTATCTCAGCGACGTGCTTGTCTCGCTCCGGGTCCCAGCCGATGCGCAGCAACTCCTCTTCACCGTAATACTCGGGGCGGTAAATGAACAACACCAGGTCGGCATCCTGCTCGATGGCGCCGGAATTATGACTGACGATGCCGTTCGCGATCCAGGAAGATAAGCATGGTACGGTGAGATCGTAGACATCTTCTTCTCCGGCAGGTTCAATTGCCACTATGCGGTCCCAAGATAGATCGTTTTCGGCTTGCCGACGTAAAATGGGATCGGTGAGAAGTGTCGCGTATTCGGCGGCCACAGCCCGCGAGGGTGAGAAACTAACACGGTCATCCGACCAGGTTCCTGTCTGCCGCGGCTCGGGTATGCGACGCGGAATTGCTAGGCGATCACCAATATTCATTTGCGCGATAAGCATCCAGCCATCGAGCATCAGCAATCGATGCTCTGGAGTGGCTTGAATCGTGCGTCCGCTCGCTAAACGAAGACGAACCGTTTGGCGCCGACCGACTTTCCAGATTTTCTCGCTCTGCGCGGTCGTGAGCATGCCTTCCGGAGTAACGGCCCACACGTCCGGGGTCGATCCCTCCAGGTCGCGAATCGGTAGGCGGCGTCCATCGACTAATTGCACCAGCGTATCGCCCGTCACGCATTCACGCAGGTCGGAGAGCTGCGGGCGGCGGGGCGAGCGCTGCTCCACCATGCGCGAGAGCTGCGAGCAGGCGATGACCGGCACCTTCATCTCGCGCGCCAGCGCCTTCAGGCCGCGGGCGATGATGGCGATCTCCTGCACGCGGTTCTCCGCCCGCATCGGACTGTTCATCAACTGCAGGTAGTCCACCACGATGAGTCCCAGCCCATGCTCAGCTTTCAGGCGGCGAGCTTTGCCGCGGATCTCCAGCACGCTGATGGATGGCGTGTCGTCGATGTAGATCGGGCAGTTCCACAACGTTTCTACTGCCTGCGCCAGCCGGCCCATGTCTTCGTCGGAGATCATCGCGTGGCGTACGTTGTCCTGCGTCACCCGCGCTTCCGAGCACAGCAGGCGCAGTGCGATCTGCTCCTTCGACATCTCCAGGCTGAAGACGGCCACGGTGTTCTGCTCCTGCTGCGACACCGCCACGTTGCGCGCGATGTTCAGCGCCAGCGCCGTTTTGCCCATGCTCGGACGGGCCGCCAGTACGATCATGTCGCTGGGCTGCAGGCCGGCGGTGATGGCATCCAACTCGCTGAATCCGGTGTTCAAGCCGGTGCCGGGCAGACCGCTTATTTTAGTATCTTCGATGTGATAGAACTGCTGCTTTACCAGCTCCTGCAGGCTGACGAAACCGCTAGTCAGGTTGCGCTCGGCGATGGCAAAGATCTTCTGCTCGCTCTCGTCTACCAGCTCTTCCAGTTCGCGGTCGCCCTGGTAGGAGGCGGCCATGATCTCGTCCGCCGCCTTGATCAACTGCCGCTGCAGCGATTTATTGCGGATAATCGTCGCGTAATTGCCGATCCCCGCCGCGGTAGGCACCTGCGACATAATGGTGGTAAGGTAGAGTGCGCCGCCGACGGCATCGAGCTGCTCGCGCGATTTCAGCCATTCACCCAGCGTAATCAGGTCTACCGGTTCGTTGCGGTTGAACAGATCGATAATGCCGTGATAAATGGTGCGGTGAGCTTCCCGGTAGAAATCTTCCGCGCGCACCAGCTCGACGGCGCGGGCAATGGCCTCGCGTTCGAGCAGCATGGCGCCCAGCGCGGCCTGCTCAGCCTCGATATTTTGCGGTGGAATTCGCTCCAGCATGGCGGTGGTGTTATCTATCATAATTGCTGCCAATAAAATGAAATGACCGGGTGAGGAATTCCTCACCCGGTCATTTTAGCAGAATTACCGGAGGGCGCGGGGAAAATTATCCACAACTTATTCCGCGGCTTCTCCCCCGGCCGCCTCTTCCGCTGGCGCTGACTGTTCCGCTTGCGCGGCGGCTTCCACGACAGGCACCTCCTCGTGATGAGTAGTATCGACTACTTCGACTTTGATAACGGCGCGCGTTTCACCGATCAGATGTACGTCCACCTCATGGGTTCCCAGCGTGCGTATCGGCTCGTGCAGATGAATCTTGCGGCGATCGATTTCGACGTCGAACTGTTCCTGGAGGGCATGCGCAATGTCGCTGCTGGTCACCGATCCAAAGAGCCGGCCGCCGGGACCGGCATGGGCGTCGATAGTGACCACCCGGCTGACGATGCGTTGCGCGGTGCTTTGCGCCGCGATCTGCAGTTGCCGGCGTTTCCGCTCGAGGCGGCGCCTGTTGTGTTCCAGCTCTTTGACCTTGCCTTTATCGGCATAGACCGCGAGCTTGCGGGGAACCAGGAAATTACGCGCGTAACCAGGCGCGACATCCACCAGTTTGCCGGGCTCACCCAGCCCTAGCACTTCTTCGTTGAGAATGACTTTCATATGGTATCTCCGCTGTTATCCCGCCCGTTATTCGGGGTCGGGTGCGCCGGGAATACCGCCCCGGTACACGATTTTCCAGACGCCGCTCTCACGGGCGAGCTGGAAACCATGGGTCGCCGGATCTTCAAGCTGCTGCACCTCCACCAGTATATCGTCGCCGGTGACGGTGGCCGTCATTTTTTGAAGATCGTAGAGGGGCATCCCCTGTTTGCCCTGCTGCTCGAAATTCGCCGCTGTATGCGTTTTTTGCGAGTCGCTCGACAGCATGCCGTATGCCGTGCCGTAGTCGCCGTCCTTCAAGGCGGTGACATAGTCGGAGACCGCCTGGATGGCCTGGTCCGAATCGTTTTTCGGATTCGGTGTCGATACCGGCGGCGTGGGACGGAAAAACGGATTCCGGCATCCCGCCAGACCGATCGCGATCACCATACCGGCCAGGATGAAAACTACCAATAACAGCAGTGACGTGGGCTTCTTCATTGCAACCGCGAAAGTCTAGCAAATCGCTTCGCAACTGTCAAGGAAATAGCGCGGCTATCGTCCCAATAACGGCTTCAGCACACTCCACAGCAACAGCACGTTCAGCGCGCTCACCGCCACCGCCACGCTCCACAGGGTGAAATTCAGCGCGAGAGTATTAGCGAATTTGCCCATCACGGAGCGTTTGGAAGTGAGCATGATTTGCGTGATGATGGTCCATGGAAGCTGCACGCTCAACAGCATTTGCGAAATAAGTAGCCCCTGGAACGGGTTGCGGATGAAAAAGATGATCGCCACGGCGCCCAACAGGGTGAGGAGAACTCCCCAGCGCGTGTGAGAGTCTTTTACATTATACGGTTCGCCCCAGATGCCGGCGAAGATGCTGCCGCCTGCCATGCCGGCGGTCACCGAGGAAGCCAGGCCGGCAAAGAGCAGGGCGAGGGCAAACACGATCGCGGCCGCCGGACCGAGTAGCGGACGGAGCATCTGCTGCGCCGTCTCCAACTCCGTCACATGCTGGCCGTGGTGGAAAAAGGTGGCCGCCGCGACGATGATCATCGCGCTGTTGATCGCCCAGCCCACCAGCATGGCAATTATCGTATCCAGATATTCGTAGTTCAACTGCTTTTTCATGACGGCGTCATCTTCCAGATTCCACTGCCGACTCTGGATGATTTCCGAATGCAGGAACAGATTGTGCGGCATCACCACCGCGCCCAGCACGGCCATAATGATTGGAATGGAGCCGGGCGGCATCGCCGGCCAGACCCAACCGACCCCCGCATCCAACCAGGCGACATTCATTCTCGGCAGGCTCAACTCGAAGAGAAATGACAGACCGATGAGGCCGACAAAGCCGATGATGATCCGTTCCAGTTTGCGATATGAATTGCTGAAGAGCATCCAAACAACAAACGCGAGCGATAAGACGACGCCGATCCGCAGCGGGATGCCGAACAACATCTGCAGGCCGATGGCGGCGCCGAGCAGCTCGGCCAGCGCGGTTGATACAGCGGCCAGCACCGCGCTGCCGATCACCGGCTTGCCGAACCAGGCGGGCAAGTGCCTGGCGGCGGCTTCCGAGAGGCATAATCCGCTGGCAATGCCCAGATGGGCGACATTGTGCTGCAGGATGATGAGCATGAGGGTGGACAGCGTCACCATCCACAGCAATACATAGCCATATTCCGACCCCGCCGCCACATTGGAGGCCCAATTGCCGGGATCGATGAAACCCACGGTGACCAGGAAGCCCGGTCCGATATATTTCAGAATCTCCAGCGCCTGTGATGGCGGGCGGAGATGTTGCCACTTTTTCATTCGTTTCAGCACCAGCATCTGTATCGCTCGCTTACCAATTCTTCCCTGACTGTGTTTATTCATTACCTATCGGCTTCGTGTATTGAAGAGTATCGCATACATTAATGGAGTTGGCGCTGATTCCTTGTCGATGGAAGGACCAAAAGAAGAAAAGAAAGCAGGGTAGGGAACGACCGGCTTCCGTGGAGCAGGGGCAGTCCATAAGGTTAGGCTTCCGAGCGTTACAGGCGAAGACGGACGCTGGTTCTATGACATCGAGACTGCCCCAAGTTTGCTTATATCAATGTTCCTTTGGTGCTCGGCACGTCGGTTTCGCGCGGGTCGAGGCTGACGGCTTCGCGCAGGGCGCGGGCGCACGCCTTGAACGCCGCTTCGATGATATGATGGGTATTTGCGCCGCTGAACTGGCGCAGGTGCAGGGTCAGGCCGCCGTTGACCGCCAGCGCGCGGAAGAAATCCTCCGCCAACTCGCTATCCCAGGTGCCGACCTTGGGCCGCGGCAGCGTGATATCCCAGACGAAGAAGGGGCGGCCGCTGCAGTCCACCACCGCCAGCACCAGCGCCTCATCCATCGGCAGCAGGATATCACCATAACGCCGGATGCCGCGCTTGTCGCCCAGCGCCTGCTTCAGCGCCTGGCCCAGCACAATGCCGATGTCCTCCGTCAGGTGGTGATCGTCTACCTGCACGTCGCCAGTGGCGCGCAACGACAGGTCGCAGCCGCCGTGCCGCGCGAACAGCGCCAGCATGTGGTCGAGAAAGCCGATGCCGGAGTCAACGTCCGCCGTCCCGACGCCGTCAAGGTTCAGCGCCAGGGTAATCCGCGTCTCGGCGGTATTCCGTTCGATTGTTGCGCTTCGCATAGTAGTAGCCTCTACGGCTAGTTTACCGGAATGGCGATAAAGCGGCAACAGTGGCGAGTGGCGAGTGGCGGGCTTGCCTGAACAGGCAAGCTCGCCACTCGCCACCTCGGTTGGTTTGGTGATATCCCACCGATTCTGGGAATAACAAACTCAAGCATCAACATCCGGCGGGAGGCCGGAATCGTCCCGCGGGCGCTTTCGCTTGACAGATGCGGGTCCGGCAATCACACTAGAAGCACTTTCCCGCCATCCAGGCAAGGGAGGCGATGCGGGCTGTCGATGGCGTATATACACACCAGGCGAGTCGAATTATGGCTGCGGGCGGCGGATATTCTGCTGGCGCTCGGTTGGTGCGTCGCCTCCGTCTATTTCCCCGAGAATTTCCAAACCACGCTGGGGTGGGCGATGTCGGCGGCGTGGTTTGCCGGCGTGGTAACGGTAGGGGGACAGAATGCGGCGTACCTGCACCCGCGCTACCGCATCTTCTACTCGATGGCGCTCTCGCTGGGCTTTTCCGCGCTGATCGGCCTGTTGTGGATGGGCGGCGGACACGATTGGTACATGATGGGCGGCATGCATACACTGGCGGCGCTGGGGATGGGCGGCCTGCTGGCGCGCTTCCTGATCGCAAGCATCATGCAACCTCCCGCCATCCAGCTCGTGCCGTGCCGGCTGCCGGCGGAATTCACGCCGTTACTGGAAGAGATTGCCGGCCACCCGCACATTTATGTCGAGCCGGCGCTGGCGAATCCAGCCGATCCGCTGCCCGAGCGGCGGGCGGGTTATCCCATCTTCCAGGCGGTGACGGATCTTCGCCTGCATGAGTCGGATTACGCGGCGCTGCTGCCGCTCTACCAGCGCGTGGAGATCATCGACATCTGCGAATTATACGAGAATCTATTCAGTAAGGCGGCGATCGTCGAGGTGGGTGGCGAGTGGATGCTGCCGCGCTCGCTGCGCGTGCCGTCGCCCATTCGTGAGGTAGTGGCGCGAACCTTCGACACGCTGTTCGTGCTGCTCACCGCGCCGCTCACCGGGTTGCTGGTGGGCCTGGGGGCGCTGGCCGTCCGGCTTTCTTCGCGTGGGCCGGTGCTCTTCACGCAGGAACGCCAGGGACGGTACGGCAAGCCGTTTCGTCTGCTCAAGCTGCGCACCATGCGTGCGGATGCTGAAGCCGACGGCAAGCAATGGTCTGCGGCAGGCGATCCGCGGGTGACGCCGGTGGGCCGGTTGCTGCGCGCGACGGGGATCGACGAGCTGCCGCAGCTCTGGAATATCCTTCGCAGCGAAATGCGGCTGGTTGGCCCTCGCCCGGAGACGCCGGAAATTGCCGCGGCGCTGGCGAAGATGATACCGTTTTACAACGCGCGTCTGCTGGCGCCGCCCGGGCTCGCCGGCTGGGCGCAGCTCCACCAGGGCGGCGACGCCACCGAGGAAGACGTATTCAACAAGATTCGTTATGACCTTTATTACCTGAAGCACGGCACGCCGCTGATGGACTTGCGCATCCTACTCGGCACCCTGCAGATGCTGTTGCACCTAGCCAAGCCGGGACCGAAATCACGTCCCTCGAAAGCGCCAGTAAGATAGGAGGAGTGTGGCGAGTGACGAGTGGCGAGTGGCTAGTGTTCCGTTGATATGGAAGCCTTACGGTTATCAAATAAACCTTTCGAGGTAATGGACACTCGCCACTCGCCACTCGTCATTCGCCACTCACACACATGCCCATTCACATCGCACACGTCGTGGAAGCTGCCGCCGGCGGGGTGGCCAGGCACCTGATTGACTTGGTGTCCGGATTGGACTCCACGGAATTCCGTTGCTCGCTTTACCTTTCGTTCGGGCGTCCCGATAGCTGGCGGGGGCCGTTGCGGGTGCTGGGCGAGGCTGGGCACAAGTTGCGCGAAATTTCCATGGCGCGCGTGCCGGACCCACGCGTGGTGAAGGCGCTGGCCGAATGGGCGCGGCGCGACCGGATCGACATCCTTCACCTGCACAGCGCCAAAGCGGGATACCTGGGCCGGCTGGCGGCGCAGTCAGCCGGCATCCCCGCGGTTTACACGCCGCACGCCTTTCCCTTCCAGCGCACCACCGATCCGCTGCGCCCGTTGTATCGTCTCATAGAGCGGCGGCTGGCGGCGCGGACGGCAAAGATCATCTGTGTCTCTCCCGGTGAGCGAGAGGAAGCCATGCTGGCCGGATTGCCGGAGGACAAGCTGGCCGTTATCCCCAACGGCATCGATCCGGCGCGGTGGACGCCGGCATTGCCGAAAGAGCGCGCAGCAGCGCGGCGGGCGCTGGGCATCAATGACGAGGAGGTAGTCATCGGCGCAATGGCGCGGCTGGCGCCGCAAAAGGGCATCGATCTGCTAGTGCAGGCCGCCGAGGACGTGCTGCCGGACTTCCCGCAGGCGCGCTTCCTCATCTGGGGCGACGGGCCGCAACGCGAATCGTTAATTGCGCTGGCACGGCGCCTGCGCTTGCCCCGCGTGCAATTCGTAGGCGAAACACGCGAACCGGCCCGCGCTTATGCCGCCATGGACGTATTCTGCAATCCCTCCCGCTGGGAAGGCTGCCCCTATTCCGTGCTGGAGGCGATGGCCCGCGGTCTGCCGGTGGTCGCCTCCGACATTGCCGGCCATGCTCACCTGATTGCCGACGGCGAATCCGGCGTCCTCTGCGAATCCGATCTTCCCGGCCCCCTCGCCGGCGCGCTCCGCATCGTCCTCGCCGATGAAGACGTGCGCGCCGCCTTCGGCGTCGCCGCCCGCGCGCAGGTTGAGCAATACACCATCCAGCGGATGGTGGAAGGCACGGCGGCGGTGTATTGTGAGGTGATGTAGAACGCCATGCCTTAGCGGACTTCCGGGCTCGAACCGCGAGACAATCACCGCAGATCACCGCAGATCACCGGTTTTTTAAGTTATTTCTACCTGAACATCACCAATTCTATTGCACGAAATATGTTTGTGAAAGTGGTGTTTTAACTGTTTGCATCATTGCGAGCAGGATGGGTATAATCCGCACCATTCGCCTGGCCTGCGACCACGGCATTTTTGCCTATGATGCCCGTTATATTGCCCTCGCCGAGCGTCTGGGGGTGCCTCTGCTCACCGCCGATGGCCGGCTGGCCAATCTGCTGGCAAATACCGCGCATCATGTCGTCACGTTGGCGTCGCTCATTCCACCTCCTCCGGGAGTCAACGTGAACTAAGATGGTACAGACTGACCAGGTGCCAACAGACCCCTACGCTATAGCGCAGCAGATCGTCGAATAGAGCATCGGGAACGGCGTGGAAGGAGGCGGGCGTTTCCAGCGTCAGGGCGCCCGCGTATACCGCCGCGCGCAATCCCGCCATCACTTCATCCCACCGCGCATTCGTGTCCTGGAGGGTGAAAGGTAGCACGTGCAGGTCGCGCTGGCCGTCGGTTTCGTGCAGGTGCAGCACCTTCAGGCGGCTGCCCAGCATGGCCAGGCTGGCGCGCTGATCGAGGCCGGTAATCTGCGCATGGCCGGTGTCCCAGCAAGCGCCTGCCAGCCGATGATCCAGAGCATCGATCATCTCGCGCAGTTCTCCGGCGTTCGAGCCGGGAGTGCGCGCGAGATCGGGGTGTTCCGCGCGCTTGCCGGTGATATTTTCGATGGCGATGCCGACGCCGTATTCCTCGCAGGCGGGCAACAACGAACGGAAATAATCGACGTTCACCTCGATCAACCGGCGCCGCTGCTCGTTGTCATCCGGCGGGATGAGCAAGGTGTTCGGGTGCATTACCATCCACGGCACGCCCAGCCGGCCGCAGGCGCGCAGGGCGGGAAGGCACATATCACGCTGAAGGCGGGAATCGTCGGTTTCTTCGAAGATATTGAAGACCGGGCCGTGCCCCTGCACCCAGGTCAGTCCGGCGTCCGCCGCCGCCTTCGCCAGCGCGTCCAGCCACGGGTCGACCTCCGCTGGGTCGTGCCAGTTCAGGCGGGGAATCAGGTCCCAGAAATTGAAGTCCACGCCGGTATACCCCGCCGCCGCCATGCGGGGAAGCAGGTCGAGTTCCGGGAAGCGGTTGAGGCAGATGTTCATTGAGTTGGCGATAAGCATACCGTATCCAGTCTCTCGAGCGCGGGGAAGAATCAATGGGAGGTATGGGAGTAATGGGAGTTATAGTGCTGATCGACTTTTACATCACTTCCATAATTCACATTATACCCATAACTCCCTACTAAAAGCGGTTGCCTGCGCTACGGCGCCCCGCCCAGTTTCACCGCCCGCTCGAAGGCTTCGATCTCTTCCACGCCGTCGAGGACGCCGATTTCGAGTTTATAGGCGCGGGTCTCGCCGGGCTGGAGGATGGGAAGGGTGCCCTGGGCGCGTTCGGCAGCGCGGCCAGCGACGTAGGCATTGGCGGGTTCCAGGCCGAGGACGTAGCTGCCGTAGCCCATCATTTTCCACTGGATGAAGCGCGGGAGAGTCTTCTTGTGATAGCGCAGGAAGACGCCCAAGCCGCCGTCCAACTCCGGGTTGACCAGCGCCACGCGGGTGTCGCCGTCGTTGTCGGTGGCCATTTCGTGGTAGAAGACCTGCTCAGCGTATCCCGGGGTGGGCGGCTGGAACTCGGCATTCTGCGCCAGGCCTTTGGCCGCTTCCGCGTCGCGCGGCTTGATCTCCAGGGTATTGCTGATCAGCTTCGACGCCGGACTCAGCAGCGGGAAGCCCAGGTTGAAGTGATAGAGCATCATGTGCGGGGTGGGCTGGCCGCCCAGGTTCTCCACGGTATCCTCGATGTGGATGCTGTTGCCGCCCAGCTTCGCGGAGACGTGGCGCGTGAGGCGCAGCGGGTTGCCGAAGATCACACCCTCGGTGAGCGTACCTTGAATGTGCATCCATAACTCGTCGCCGTCCCACTCGCTCCAGTGGCCCAGCTCTTCCGCGGGAAGCGCGCCGACGCGGCCATGCAGGCCAAGCTCCTCGCCTTCGTCCACGCACGGCGCGCCCATGTAGGCCAGCCCGCAGGTAGCGAGCAGCCCGCCCGGGAAGGTGCGCAGCCAGCCCAATCCCCGCGGTTCGAAATAAGCGGGGTGCGCCTGCCCGGCGGGACTCAGGTAGGAAAGCGAGCGACCGCGAAACGACGCGCGGGTGACGTCCAGCGCGCGGTCGGCCAGCACGGTGAACTCGAAGCCGGAGCCGGTGGCCACTTCGAACCCCCGCACCCCACGCTCGCGCCCGGCGGAAAGCTCCACGGGGCGGATGCCGCCGAGCTGCGCGGTGCTGCCGGCGAGCGATTGCAATTCTTTCCGCGTGTAATCGCGATTGAATAGACGGACCATGCGAACCTCCTTGAGAAGGTTTGAGTTGTAAGTTGTCTTGGCTTGTGAATCAGACGATAGTATAACTCAGTCCTTGCAGGTAGGGAACGCCCTCCATGGCGTTCTTGGTTGGTGATCGATTGTCACACGGGTAGGGAACGCCCTCCGTGGCGTTCCTGGTTGGTGATCGATTGCCACACGGGTAGGGAACGCCCTCCGTGGCGGCGAGGAGGTGAGCGACGGTTAATTCGGCGGCTTATCGCCGTGAAAGAGGAGCCTGGTATCAACCTTGGCCAGTTCCACCCGGCAATCGGTCGATGCGCGTGACAGCACATCCCCTGTCCACAGATCGACTACGTCACGCGGGGTGGGGAAGCGGAGGGTACGCGGGCCGGCGCCGATACCGTGGAGCAGCAGCAATTTCGGCGTGACGATCAGCATGTCTTCCGTATCCAGGTAGTTGTGCAGGCCGGCGAAGCGCGCCAGGTTGCGGAGCAGTGGGCGGGAGAGGCGCGGAGCGGTGGAGTAGACGGAGGTCCAGCCGTCCATCTTCTTCACCGCCAGGCCGGGTTTGTAGAGAGCATCCGACATGCCCAGCACCTCGGCATCCGCATCGTCGATATAGAACAGCGGGCCATAAATGCTTTCTCGCTCGTCTGTGCCGAGGAAGCCGGCGCCGAAGGAGTGCGGGGCCTGCAGCGAGCCTAGCCCCTTCGTGATGGGATGCTCGTAATTCGTTAGCGAGACGCGTGGATTTGCCTCCACCTCGACGGCGCGCGCATGGAAGCCGGTAAGCTCCCGCACGGCGTCCAGGTCGAACCCACGCGGGCTTTGAATGCCCGGCGCAACGAACCAGACCACGGTCCGTCCGCTGCCGGCGAGTTTGGCCCTGATGGCGGCGATCTCCTTCCGCGAGAGCAAGAAGGGATTGAGCATGAGCAGCAGCCGGGAGTCGGGGAAGTCAGGCTCGAGGAAATCGCCCTGCTCGAAGATTTCCCAGGAGATGCCCGCGTGGCAGAAGGTTTCGACACGTTGGGCATACAGCAGCGGGTAGAGCAGGCGGTTGGCGCACTGCTGGTGGAAGACCGCGCGCTCGTCGGCCAGCACCGCCATGTCGGGAATAAGGCCGCGCTCGAGATGTATGGCGACGCGGGCGATATCGGTCAGGCGTGAGACGATCCGCTCGATCGCCGGATCGTCGTAATTCCCCTTGGGCAGATCGTGCCACCAGAGGGCGGAGCCGGAGAGAATCGCTCGCCCGGCGTCGCGCTTCAGCACCGCTTCCGACTCCGCCAGCGTCGCCGGCACGCCGAGGAAGCTGAACACCTCGTTCCCGGCCACCGTGCTGCCCAGCGAGGCGCAGGTTCGCGTGTCCTGATCCTGCAGGCGGAGCTTGCCGTGCAGCCGCAGGGAGCCACCGGGAATCATCGGGCTGGGGCTGCCCCCCGGCTTGCGCCCGATGTAGGATAGCGGGCCGGCGAAGCAATCGATGGCGCCCGCGCGGACGACCCGGCGCAGGGAGTTGACCACGGTTTGATGGTAGAAAAAGGCATGGAAGCCGTTGTCCAAGAAGCCGCCGCAGTGGCTGCTGACAATCACCTCGTTGTCCGTCGCGCGCTTGATGGCCGTGCCGAAGGCGATGATGCACTCGGCGATGGCGTCGGCATATGCTTCGTAATAGTCTGCTACCTTGCGCTTGCGAGTATCGCGGAAGGTGAACCAGTCCGTTTGCAGTCGCTCCTCGCGCCCCGGCACGGCGGCGGTGTCGAAGTCGGCCCGCGGGTCACTCCATGCATACCGCAGTGCATCACGGTCGTCGTGGTAACGCCTCCGCAGCCAGCGGCGGAAATGATCGTGCATAGCGGAACTCAAGTCCTCCAGGAACCAGCGTCCGGCCATATCCGGCGCACCCCAGGGATTCCACTCGCCGCAGGAGCCGGAGCCGAAGTTCTGCAGGATCACCCGCCCGTCATACGTCTCGTGCACCAGCCGGGCGAATTTCTCATAATATGCCTTGAATAGATTTCGCCAGTTCGCCGATGCAAAAGACGGGAAGCGGTGCTCGACCAGGCCCGCCGCTTCCACCTCCGGCTCGAATCCCTGCAGCTCCTCCGGGTGCGCCGCCGCCCACTCCGCCGGCGCCCACGGGAAGGTATACAGCGCCAGCAGGGCATCAGGCTCCTTCTCCAGCACCCAGTCGATGCGCTCGCGCAATTGCGGCGAGATGCCGCCGTCGTCGTTCATCACCGGCGGCTGGTGCACCAAGTACATGCCGGGAAAGGCTGAGGTGAGGAACGGGCGTCCCTCGTGCATGATCATCAGCGAATGCACCGGCGTGTCGTTGACAAAGATGGTCGGTACGCCGCCATATGGACGAAGGTCGGCATGGTATTTCACGGATTGGCTCCTATCGATATGACTATAGCAGGCGGCAGCGAAGATAAGCAAATCGCAGGAACGCTGCCGGGAACAAATTACACTGCCCGGCAGTCTAATCAATCAGTCAATTCCTGATTGGAATTCACAATGAAACAACGCATGAAAAATCGATATCAGCCAGGCATCGTTCTCATTCTGCTGCTCCTCACCAGTCTCGGGTACTGGTGCCGAGTTGTGCAGGCGAATGATCTTGTACCACCGCTATTATTAAAAGCATTGACGCGATATACCGCGGGTGAGATAGTGACCTGCGCCTCACCGCTAGGATACCTTCGACTGACAAGGGATAACGCTGATACCGGCTCGTTTGCCGTAACCCAATTTACCTGGGACGGCACGGAGCGCTTCCGGATCACTATAACCCCGGACTCGGAAGCGAAAGCATGGTCAGGTGGGTATTATCTGTCCCAATCACCAGACGGTCATTATATCGCAACCATCGAGCAGCAGACGGTTCGAATCTGGAATGATGGCCTGTTCTCTGGGTCTACAGCATTACCGGAAAATCTCGGTTGGGCCGTCGGAGCTCGCATCTATGGAGCATACCAGGTATGTGATAACGGTCAGGTATATGTCTGGAGTTACGATCCGGCGGTATTCGATACACGGAAAGTGGCCTTGAATCTCTTCGTGGTTGATAGCACCGGCTTAATTGCCCAAGGTTCACACGCATCATCCATCCCACTACCGAACGGAAGTGGTTTCGGCGCCACCCTCTCTCCAGATGGCGCCGTGCTGGTATATGGCATCACAACGTCTGAGGCACGTACTATCGAATATGTCACCCTGGAGATCATCGTCGACTCCATCATCTTCACACCACACTTCACGACCAGTAACACGGTACTGGACCGTTTCGTCGGCGATCATCGTCTTCTTATGGAAAGTGGTGCGCTTTACGACGCAACCGGCGAAGTGAAAAAGCCTGATGGGTGGTGGTGGAAGCCGGACAATTCTGGAAGATATCGCAGCACGCCGTATGTGCTTCAGCAGAAAGAGCACCATTATCGCGTATTGAACATCGCAACACAGCAATCCTGGACGATTGAAAGCCCATCAGGCACCGGAATTGGTAATGTATCTCCCGACGGTCGATACCTGGTTCTTATTGAGCAAAACCTTAAGGAAAAGCAGAACGAGCGGCTGGCGTTGTATCAACAGGATGGTCGGCTGGTGGCCACCTGTGCCATTCCAAAGCATCCTGTCAGCGGGTCTGAGCCGATTCTGGGTCCTCCGCACTTCGGCATTGCCGGTGTCGCGCTTTCCCCGAATGGCCACATGCTGATCATGCCGGAATATACGCAGGGCAACTGGGAATATGTCCTGTATCAATGGTAGCTTAGAAAAGCTTCTTATACTCATGCTCGAAAAGCCTCTCTTACCCGGGTAAACCCTCGATTCATCATACTTATTAGGCTTACCAGACATCCGAAGGCTTTTTCGAGCACGAGCATGAGCACGAGCATGATTCGGGTCTTCAGAGCAGTCTTTATAATTCATTCTACAACAACAACCTGTTATCATTCACGCGGCGCAAGGGGGGCCTATCATCACCTCCGTTCCGCCACCGTATACGCCCACCAGGGGCCGCGGGTGCGCTGCAGCGTGGCTGCCCAGTACCAGGCGGATGGGTCGCTCCAGGTATGGCCGGCGGTGTCGGCGATCAATTCGCGCACGCGCAGGCGCTCGACACCCTTGCGCGCGGTGAAGGCGCTCCAGCAGTGGCCCGATTCGTCACGATAGAGCGTGCCCGGCTTCACAGCGTATCCCAGCCCGCGGAAGCAATCCGCCGCCGGGTGCAGCATGCGCGTTTCCCGCGTGACCCAGCGGACGATTAACTCGCGACGACCATCGGTAAAGCGGCCTATCCGTCCGGGGAAGCCACGCTCAAACTCCTTCTCCCGCGCGGTATGCGGCAAGGCGCGCAACTGATTCCCTTCAAAGCTGACCGGCCAGCCGGGAAAAGCCTCGTTCGCCAGGCGCGAAGGGGTGGGCGACCAGAGCGGCGCCGCAGCGGCAAGGGCACAGGCCAGCAGGAAAAGGATTACCCCGCGCATGATCGCCTCCTTTGCAGCATCCGCAGATAGGCCACGATACCGATGGCGGTCAACCCGAAGGTGAAAAGGCCGATGCCGTCATGGCCCCACGCCGGCAGGTGCAAGACGCCGGCCTCCGGCAGGAAGAGCGCCATGGCGCGAAAGGCATTTCCCAGCAGCACCAGCAGCACCGTGCCGCCGATGGCCAGCGTCGCGCCGCGCCAACCCAAGCGGAAGGCACAGGCCAGCACGCAGGCCAGATAGCAGCCCACCCACAGCATCTTCACCCCGCTGCACGGCGCATCCACCACCACCAGCATGTCGCCCCAGCGCAGCGCCGTGCCTTCCGGCTGCACGAAAAAGCCCGCCGGGCGCAGCAGCAGAACGGTGATGCCGGTGACCAGCGCGCGCAGCGGGTAGCCCAGGTAGAACTGTAATGACGGGATGACGGGAAGCGCCAGCAAGCAGAGGCCGCAGACTCCCGGATGCAGGCGCGCGCCTAACCGGAAGGCACTGAGGGTGGCCGCCAGCGCGGCCATCGCCAGCACCGCGCGCGCCAGTGGAAAGAGCAGGTGGTAGCCCGCGGCATAGGCCAGCAGCAGCAGCGTGGGCAGCAGCCATGGCGCGCGTGGGCGCGCCGCCGCCGGGGCGGCGACGGCAAAGACGACCGCCGTGGCCAGCGCCAATAGTGTCCAGAACTCCTCCGGGGAAGCGGCGAGGCGGCCTGCATACCAGCGCCAGGTCGCCCAGCATGCCGCCAGCACCGCCGCCAGCGCCCAATACAGGATATATTTTGGATTTTGGATTTTGGATTTCAGATTGTTCATATTACCTGGCCCATGCAGTCCTCTTCTTCCACCAGAGATAGGCCAGCATGGCGAAGGCGACGGCCAGCAGCAGCCAGAATTCCGGCTCGGGTATGGTGGGCACCGTGCCGGCGCTTACCGGTTCCAGTCCGGCGTCTTGGTATTGCTGTTGCGTCTCCAACACCACCGCGCCGGTTACCGGCGTGACGATCTGGTAGCGCATGGCGGTGGCGATGGCCATTTCGGTCTGTTTTGGATCGTGTTGCGCGTAAAACGCCATCGCCTGGTCGCGCGCCCACAGACGGGCGAGGTGCTTCGAGGTTTTTTCCTTGCTGCCCGCGCGGTTCCGCCAGTCCGCGGCGCTGATCCGTTTCCGCACGGCAACCGGATGTCTTTGTTCGTTCCACGATAAGAGGATGCGCCTGATATCGGTATCGAGCGTCCCCAGGCGGGCGACGTTCCGCACGGCGTAAAGCCGGTCGAGCTCGCGCAGCGGCGCGTTGTCGCCGGCCACCGCTTCCAGCGCGTACAGCCGCGGTCCGTCGGGCCGGCGTTCCCACCGTTGCTGCAGCTCACTGACGCTCGCCAGCAGCAGCGGCTGCGGGCCATGAATCCACAGAATCGCTCCCCCCGGTTCCGCGCTCGCCAAGTCCCAGGCTTTCGCCAGCGCGGGCACGTTATCCGTGCCGCCGATGCAGCGATACTGCCGTAATTGCCGGGCCGCGTGGGCACGGGCATCGAGCGTGGCGGCCCGCGGCGGAATCAATTCATACACGCTGTCGCCGGCGACCAGTACCGCGAATTTGCCATCACGCGGAAACGCGGTCAGCGCGCCGGCGATCGCCGGGATGCTGCCCCGCATGCCGGCTGAACCGTCAACTACCAGCACCACCCGCCCGGGCGCCGTCCCTTTAACCTGGGCGATGGTTTGCAGAATAATCGAATGGCGGGAACCGAAGTTATCGGGGGTCCAGGCCAGCATGGCGCCGGGGTCGCGCCGGCAACTCAGCACCGCCGGCTGGCGGGTGTATTGGCGTTCAAGCACCTCGCCGCTCAGCGCATACCCGGTTGCGATCCGTTCTTCCCGCAGCCCAGGCAGTCGGCTCGATACCGGCCCTTTCGCCTCCAGCCAGACCAGGTGCTTGAGGCTGTCCGCCGTATCGAAGTTCTGCTCCACGATGCGCGGGAGGGCGAGGATGCCGCTGGACAGTTCATCCATTACCAGCGGCGAGGTGATGCCCAGGCGCACCTTCATCTCCCCGCCATTGGCCGGCACCGGGAAACACTGCACCAATATCCTGTCCGATCCGCAGGTGGTCACCAGCACCGGGTCGCGCCGCCGGACGATGGCGACCTCGCGGTAAACTTCCCGCACACGACCCCGGGCGGCAAAGGCGGCTTCCCGTTCCTCTCCATCCACCCAAAGCGTCAGCCGGCTGACGCTCGAACCGGGCGGCAGCGCCACCTGCATGCGCGCCTCACCAGGCACTGTCGATTCATTCGTGAAGAGAACCGTCCATTCAAGGTAACCCAGCGCCGCATCCGCGTCCACCGAACCGTCGATGCGGGAGCTCTTCATCGACAGACCGTCCACCTTACCCGCCACTTCATCGCCGCCTTGACCGGCATCCCAGTTTAAGCGGCGGCTGAACCCATCGCGCTGGCTTACTTGATTCACCGGCGCCGGGACATCGTTGAACGGCTGTCCGGTCACTCGATAATAAATTTCACGGGCATCCTGTGGAGCGACGTTGTCCGTCCCGCTCATCAGCAGACTCAACATGCCGGTTCCCGTCCGCGGGCGCTCGTAACAGCGCAGCAGCATTACTCTTCGGTTCCCCCAGCGGCGCAGCATGGAGATGGCCTGCCGGCTGGTCGCCGTATCCCCGGAGGCGGCTTTTTGCAGGTAGGACTCGGTAAGGGCGCCGGGTACTTCCAGCATCAGCATGAGCAGCGCGGCAAACCCTAACCCGAGCCAGAAGCCGGAACGAGACATGCCTGCTTTGCCGCCGGCGGCCAGGTGGTTGCGGCATACAATGGCGGCAATAAACGCCAGCATCGGCGAAATGCCGCATATTCCGATCACAAAAAGCGGGGGAAACAGGAAGACGAAGAGGAAGGCGGGAACGGCAAGCAGAGTTATCGGCAGAAACTGCAGCATATACCAGATCGTTATGCCTATGGTCAATCCATTAAGCGCCAGGAGCCTCCCCCGCAATCGATTCGACGGTCGGCCCAATCCCCACAGCGCCAACCCGTTTCCAACTGCAATGCCGGCAAACAGCACGATATGCCAAGTCGTCGGGAACGGATTGAACAGCAGTTCAGTAAATACCCGGGTAGACAGCTCGAGCGCCAGCATTACGAGGGGCAAGATAACGCCGAAGACCAGCACAAACCATCCGCTCTTGTCGCGCTTCATCTTTTCTCCTGACCGCATCGATCCGGCGCTGCTGCTGCCAGGTGAAATTTTGCCGGCTCTTTGCACAACGATTTCCTTATCTTAAATGCCGGCGATGAAACACGACAACCGCTTGAGGACACGATTTGACGCACTTGAGTGCTTATGCCTTCACCAGCGCCGCGTGCGCCTCCGCTAGCTGCTGCCTGATGGCGATTGATTGCGGGCATTTGGGCTCGCACTCGCCGCATTCCTTGCAGAAGTTGGCGGGGTTGTTGCCCTGCTCGGCGTAGGTCTGCATGCGCTCGTACCAGTAGCGGGCATGATCCCACAGGCCGTAGACGCGCGCCTGGTTGTAGAGGTTGAAGACGATGGGAATGTTCACGCCCCCCTGCTCGCACGGCATGCAGTAGCCGCAGCCGGAGCAGTAGAGGTCGGCCATCTTCTTCAGGCGTTCGTAGTGCGCGGTGATGGCGTCGATTTCCTCGGCGCTGAGCGGGCCAGGGTTGTTGGCGACGGCGACGTTCTCCTCGACCTGGGTCAGGGTGGCCATGCCAGATAAGGCGAGGGAAATATTTTGATTCGCCAGCACGAAGCGGAGCGCCAGCTCGGGCACGCGCTTGATGCCTGGCACGATTTTCTCCAGCTCGGCGCTTCCCCCGGCACCGAGGCGACCTCCGGCAATCGGGCCCATGACGACCACGCCGATGCCCTTCTCGTGGGCGTAGGCGATGCCGTCCTCCAACTGGCGGTCGAGCAGGTTATACTGCAGCGTGATCACCGCCGGGTAGCCTGAGTCAACGATATTCCGCAGCCCGGCGTTATCATCGTGGAACGAGCAGCAGACGTGCTTGATCAACCCCTGGTCCTTCGCCTTCGCCATCCACTTGCCGATGCGCGGCTCGACGGCCTCGGTGTAGAGCTTCCAGTTGATGCCGTGGTGATCGTAGATGTCGATATATTCGACCTGCAGCCGTTCCAGGCTGTTTTCCAGGTTCGTCCACCAGGCCCTCTCGTCTTCGCCGTAATCGGGGTTCTTCGTGGAGACGACAATCCGCTCCCGATACCCCTTCAGCGCCTCGCCGACAGCGCGCTGGCTGTCCTGGTTGCAGTAGCCGACCGCCGAGTCGATATAATTGACGCCAAGGTCGAACGCCCGGCGGATCATGGGAATTGCCAGCTCGCGGTCCACCGGCGACTCGGAAGTCGTGCCGGCCATGGGCAGATGCATGGCGCCGAAGCCCAACTGAGAAACCTGGTAACCGGTACGGCCTAACGGACGATATAACATGGGATACCTCGCTGAAGGTGCATTATAGTGGTTGGGAGAAGGCGGGTCAACGTTTCCAGAGAAGATGGTTGTCCCCTCTTTCTCGCGACGCAGTGAGCCATATCCAGCCGATGCCGGCCGGAGCACGCCAATCGCCAATACTTCGTTGAACCGGCGTTGCCTTCCGATCATGCCCATGGTATCAAGGTTATCCTTTCTTCTCTTGCCATATTCCTCCCCACCCCTGGACGGCAGCTCGTCTATGTGCGGCCGCGGAAAACCGTTGCCTCCTGCCGGGTGATGATATACAATATATCATCATGACTGCTCAACCGAAAAAATATTTATCGCTGGAAGAGTATTTCAAGCTCGAAGAAACCAGCGAGATTAAATCCGAGTATTATCAAGGCGTGGCATATGCCATGGCCGGAGCATCGGAAAACCATAACCTGATTGCCGGAGAAGTTTTTCTCGACCTGGGTATCCAACTCCGCGGCAAATCCTGCCGGCCCTATCCCGGTGACTTTCGCTTGAAAATCGAGGCGGTGAATGTCTACACCTACCCCGATCTGTCCGTCATATGCGGTGAAACGCAACTGGCCGACGGGCGGCGGGACACATTTGTGAATCCCACCGTATTGATCGAAGTGTTGTCAGAGAGCACCGAGGTTTATGATCGTCTGAAAAAATTCGAGTTCTATCGCTCTATCTCGTCGATGCAGGAATACCTGCTGATCGCGCAAGATCGCCCCCATATCGAGCGCTATTGTCGTCATGGCCTTAACTGGCTGTTTACCGAATATTCGTCGTCGGAAGACGAGGTGACGCTGGAGTCTATCGGATGCACTCTATCGTTAGCCTCGATTTACCAGCGGGTGACATTTGCGATGACAAACGATCATGGCTAAACCCATTCACACTGCCGTGGTGGGCCTGGGCGGCCGCGGTGTATACCTCGCCGGCCAATATGATAAGCGCAGCCACCCTGGCTTCGAGCTGCGCGCGGTGTGCGATCTCAATCCCGAGCGGTTTCGCCGGATCGAAGCGCAATATGGCGATACGGTGACCTATCATACCGATCTACAGGAGATGCTGGCGAAGGCTGACGTCGATGCCGTCATCGTTGCCACCAATGACCCGCACCACGTCGAGCCGACCATCGCCGCCCTGCGCGCGGGCAAGCACGTGCTGGTGGAGAAGCCGCTCTGCCAGACGGTAGCGGATGCCCGGCGGATGATCGGCGAAGCGCGCAAGGCGAAGGGCATCTTCATGATCGGCTTCGAGCTGCGCGAGGTGTCGGTATTCCGGCAGATGAAGCGGTTTGCCGAGGAGGGGCGGATCGGCGACATCAAAATCGGCCACGCCTTTGACAACGTCTCGGTGGGGGGCGATTACTTCTTCCACGACCCGGAGAAGCAGCGCGCCTTCTTTCGCACGCTGCTGTTGCAGAAGGCCTCGCACTCGCTGGACCTGCTCAACTGGCTGATGGGCAGCAGGCCAGTGAAGGTCTACGGCATCGGCGGGCTCGATTTCTACGGCGGCAGGGAAGACCCGAACCTGCGCTGCAGCGATTGCTCGAAGGAGTGCCTGTACCGGGTGCACCACCAGGGGTTCACCATGGACTACGGCACGGTGGTCGAGAAGCAGGATTACTGCGTGTGGAGCAAGGCGATGGACCTGAACGACAACTCGGAGCTCTGCATCAGTTATGCCAACGGCGGCAAGGCCACCTTCCACGAGTGCCACTTCACCCCGGAATACAGCCGCGAGTTCTGGTTCGTCGGCACTAAAGGCAAGATGTACGGCTACTACGATAACCCGGGCCGCTTCCTCATCCGCATCGAATATGCATGTTCGCGCGAGCGCCGTACTGAGGAATTCAAGCCCCCCTACGAAGGCGGCGGCCACGGCGGCGGCGACGACAACCTGCGCAACGAGTTCCACCGCCGCATTATGGAGAACGATCCGCCATTGGATGCCATTGAATCGGCCTATTACTCCACGGCGCTGGCGATCTGCGCGGAGGAGTCGATCGAGAGCGGGATGCCGGTGGAGATACCGGGACTATGATATTCTTCATGAGTCCTTGATTACTTCTTTTTGGAAATTTGCCGCTTGTTCAAGATGCAACAAGCGAGGACTTCCGATATAGGTGACTGGTAATTCATCTATGCCGGGTCCGTTGACTCCTGCAAAATAATGCTCCAGCAATTCCCGCGGGTTGCCGTCGAATTCCGCGGTCTGCAGCGCGCCCTGTCCCTGCTGGTTGCCGCCGTAGAAGTAGACCAGTGTTTTACCCTGCCACGCGCAGAGTTTGGCGTCGGAGGCGCTGATCTCCCGCACGCCGGGGAACAGGTCAGGTTGAGGCACGTGCTCCGGATCGAAGGTGAGGAAGGGCCGGTCTTCGGGCGCGTCTTCCCAGCATAGCAGGTCATGGGAACGGGTGATCCGCGTCTCATAACCTCCATCCAGCGCCTGCAGGTAAAGGGTGTAGTAGGTCCTGCCTTCGTAATACAGCGCCGGCCCGCCGACATATTTATCACGGCCGTAGATCGCGCCGGGGATGCGGGACCAGTTGAGCAGATCGTCCGAAGCGCAGTATTTGAAGGTGAAGGGCGGCGGCCAGCGCGCGTCGTCCGTCTCATACAGCAGGATAAATGACTCCGCCCCCCGGCACACCGCGGTGTTGAACAGCCGCTCCCCGTTTTCGGATTCGATCACTGTCACCGGCTCCGTCCAGTGCACCAGGTCCGCGGAGGAGGTTATCACGATTCGGCGGATGTGCCACCAGGGTTGATCCTCGCCGTAATCGCCGGCAAACACATACAATCGCCCGTCCCACAGGAAGGCCGACCCGAAATAATGGTTCCGCAGCACGACGCTTACGACACGGTCTTCCTCCACATCGCGCACCCTGATCTCATCCTCATGAAATCGGTATTGCGGCGACTCGAACGGAAACTCCTTCGACTTCGGCGCATTCTCCAGCCGGTACAGCCGATTCCGCAGCACGAACGGGGTGGTCTCTACTGAAGTCGAAGCGCGGAGAACCGCCTTTTTCCGCAGGCGGCATTGCCAGTGCTCGCGTGCCGTTGTCATGCCGGCGCTCCTTTCAGGTCGAGTGATGACTCATTGCCACATGCCGCGTCATATCATACAATAAGTATGGGAGAAATTTATCATGAGCGAACCTGCAGAAGAATATGTAACGCTGGAAGAGTATTTCAATATCGACGAAACCAGCGACAACAAGCACGAATATTATCAGGGTGCGATTTTTGCCATGACCGGGGGGTCGGAAGATCACAACCTTATTGTCATGGCTGCCGGCAGAAGTCTGGACACCCAGCTCGACGGTAAACCTTGCCGTCCATATCCCAGTGACTTCCGTTTGAAAATTGAAGCGATGAATTTATATACCTATCCCGATCTCTCCGTCATCTGCGGGGAAACCCGATTGGCTGACGGACGGCGGGATACGTTTTTGAACCCGACCGTGCTGATCGAAGTGCTATCTGACAGTACGGAAGCCTATGACCGCGGCAAGAAAACGGGATTCTATCGCACCATACCTTCGCTGCGTGAATATCTGCTGATCGCGCAGGACAGGCCGCATGTGGAGCGTTATCAGCGCCAGGGT
>Ga0172375_10001975_pt1 | contig 32586 bp, 30 predicted proteins | sample LakKiv1m_FD_114537 | JGI IMG/M metagenome (GOLD analysis project Ga0172375, IMG submission 114537) | Freshwater microbial communities from Kabuno Bay, South-Kivu, Congo - kab_092012_11.1m | ecosystem: Environmental > Aquatic > Freshwater > Lake | place: Democratic Republic of the Congo... | reverse complement strand
GCGGCGGCCAAAAACGGAGAACTGAGCGGGTTACCTGGTCGATTTTGATCGACGGCCCGCTTTCAAAAGCAGCGAGGGCTGAAGTCGACCGGAAATACAGGGTTACTTCAGACCTTCCCTAGCAGGCGTTCCAGGGCGATCCACGGAACGTGGAACTTGAAATCCGATAGTCCGACTAAAATACTAGGACTTAACCGTGGCAGTGGTTTGACGTACACTGCCACGCATGTCTGCGAGGAGTTCCCATGAGCGCGATCACCATTACCGAAGCTGCACACGATTATCTGGCCGACCTGCTCGCGAAGCAGAACACCACCGGCATCGGAATTCGCATCTTCATCACCCAGCCCGGCACGCCCTACGCGGAAACCTGCATCGCCTACTGCAAGCCCGGTGAAGAAAAGCCGGACGACATCGCCCTGGCACTCAAGAGCTTCACTGCCTGGATCGACGGTACCAGCGAGCCCTTTCTGGAAGACGCACTGGTCGACTACGCCACCGACCGCATGGGTGGCCAGCTGACGATCAAGGCGCCGAACGCCAAGGTGCCGATGGTCAACGAAGACAGCCCGATGAACGAGCGCATCAACTACTACCTGCAGACCGAGATCAATCCGGGGCTGGCCAGCCACGGTGGCCAGGTGACGCTGATCGATGTGGTCGAGGAAGGCATCGCCGTGCTGCAGTTCGGTGGCGGTTGTCAGGGCTGCGGCCAGGCGGACGTGACCCTGAAAGAGGGTATCGAGAAAACCCTGCTGGCCCGGATTCCCGAGCTCAAGGGCGTGCGCGACGTGACCGATCACACCAACCGCGAGAACGCCTATTACTGATGGCGGCGGCCCGGCGGCGGCTTCCGCCGGGCCGTTCGGCAGGTTTCCAGGCAAAATGCCACTATTTTGCCTTCATGGCGCACACAGCGTCCTTGTCCTGCGATAAGCTCTTGCGCCTAGGTTGTCCGGGCAACGAGAGCTCGTACCATGTCTGCCATTTCCCTGTTGATCTGCGATGACTCAGCCCTCGCGCGCAAGCAGCTGCTGCAAGCGCTGCCGGCCGGCTGGCCGGTAACCGTCTGTCAGGCGGCGACCGGCTTGGAAGCGCTGGAGCGGATCCGCCAGGGTGGCGTCGACGTGATGCTGCTCGACCTCACGATGCCGGAGCTGGACGGCTATCAGGTGCTTGCGCAGCTGCGCGAAGAACAGCTCCAGTGCAAGACCATCGTCATCTCCGCGGATATCCAGGATGAGGCCGTGCGCCGCGTGCTGGCACTCGGCGCGCTGGCCTTCATCAAGAAACCCGCCGATCCGGTGCATCTCCACCAGACGCTGGCGAGCCTCGGCCTGCTGGACGATGTGTCGTCATTCATCGGTCGCGTCGAGGGCGGCCGGATCAGCTTCCGCGACACCTTCCGCGAAGTGGTCAACGTCGCCATGGGGCGCGCCGCTGCGCTGCTGGCGCGGGTGCTGGGCGTATTCATCCAGTTGCCGATACCCAACGTTAACATTCTTGAGGTCGGCGAGCTGCACATGGCGCTGGCCGATGCGGCTCGTGGCGACAAGCTTACGGCGGTATGCCAAGGCTACATCGGGGGTGGCATCGCCGGTGAGGCACTACTGCTGTTCCATGACTCGGAAGTCGCCGACATGGCACGCCTCATGCGCCGGCAGGACTACCTGGAGATGGAGATGCTGCTGGATCTGTCGAGCCTGCTGATCAGCGCATGCCTCAGCGGAATCGCCGAGCAGATCGAGGTGGTGTTCTCCCAGGGGCACCCGCAGGTGCTGGGGCAGCATGCGTCCATCGACGAGCTGATCCGGCTCAACAGCGCACGCTGGAAGAAAACCCTGGCGGTGGAGATCAGCTACAGCCTGGAAGGGCATGACATCCACTTTGACCTGCTGTTGTTGTTCACTGAAGATTCGGTCGAGCTGCTGACCCGCAAGCTCGCCCACCTGATGGAATGAGCATGAGCAATTCCGCTGAGTTGAACGAACTTCACTGGCTGCTGGCCATCGTCCAGAGCATCGACGTGGGTGTCGTGGTACTGGACCGCGACTATCGCGTCGAGGTCTGGAACACCTTCATGGAGAATCGCTCCGGTCTGCACCCCGAAAAGGCCCGCGGCCAGACGTTCTTCAACCTTTTTCCCGAAGTGGATGAGGACTGGTTCCGGCGCAAGGTGGAAAGCGTCATGACCCTCGGCACGCCGTCGTTCACCATCTGGGAACAACGGCCGTACCTGTTGCGCTTCAAGAACTACCAGCCGATCACCGGGCTGGAAGACTTCATGTACCAGAACACCACGCTCCTGCCGCTCAAGGGCATCAATGGCAGCATCGACCAGGTGTGCCTGATCATCTATGACGTCACCGATGTCGCGGTCAACCGCCGCCAGCTGCAGGCGGCAAACGCCGAACTGCAGCGTCTGTCGAGCACCGATCGCCTGACAGGTCTGTACAACCGCGGGCACTGGGAAGAAATGCTGCGCCTGGACTACGCCCGTCATCGCCGCTACGACAGCCAGGCCGCGCTGGTCATGTTCGATATCGACCATTTCAAGTCGATCAACGATACCTACGGGCATCAGGTCGGCGACGCGGTGATTCAGCAGGTCGCGGAGCTGATCCGCGAGAACCTGCGCGATTCCGATGTGGCGGGCCGTTATGGCGGTGAAGAGTTCGTCGTGCTATTGCCGGACACCGACAAGCAGGGTGCGCTGACCTTCGCAGAACGACTGCGGCATGCGGTGGAGAGCCATGAGGTGCAGCATGAGCAGCATCGCATTCGCTTCACCATCAGCCTCGGCGTCGCCGACCTCAGCGTGCCCAGCAGCAGCCATGCACAGCTGATCGAGTGGGCGGACTCCGCGCTCTATGCCTCCAAGGCGGCAGGGCGCAATCGCGTCACCCTGCATCAGCACTGACCGCGTCGAAGCTGACGCTCAATCGGCCGCTTTGTGCAGAAAAGCAAGCAGGGCGACTTCCTCGGCGCTCAGCCATTTGCGCTTGCGCGCTGCCCGTAGCTTGACCAGCTCCCCATCGCTGAAGGCTTGCAGAATCGCCGGATGGATATAGCACTGGCGACAGACCGCCGGAGTATTGCCCAGCTGGCTCGCGACCTGCTTGACGGTTTCCACCAGGTTCTGTCGCGCGACGCTTGCCGAGGATGCGTCGAGCTTGCGCAACCGTTCCAGCGCCAACGCGCTGCCGGCCCAGGTCCGATAGTCCTTGGCGGTGAAATCGCGGCCGGTCATTTCCCGTAAATAGAGATTCACGTCGTTGGAGCTGACTGCACGGCGTTGGCCATCCTCATCCAGATACTGGAACAACTGCTGGCCCGGTAGCTCCATGCAACGGCGCATGAGCCTGGCCAGGCGCCGGTCGCGCAGCGTCACCTCGTGCTCCACGCCACTTTTGCCGCGGAAATGGAAGCGGACCGCGGTGCTGCTAACGTTCACGTGGCGCGTGCGCAGTGTGGTCAGCCCGTAGGACCGGTTGTCCCTGGCGTAGCGGGAATTGCCGATGCGAATCAGGGTCGATTCGAGCAACGTGACCACCAGCGCCATGACCTTGTCGCGCGGCATGCCGGGCAGGGCCAGGTGCTTTTCCAGATCGCGGCGCAGCTTGGGCAGGGCTTCGCCGAACTCCAGCATGCGCTCGTACTTGTCGCTGTCGCGGATTTCCCGCCAGCGCGGATGGTAACGATACTGCTTGCGTCCGCGGGCATCGCGTCCCGTGGCCTGGAGATGCCCTTGCGGGTCGGGGCAGATCCAGACGTCCCGATAGGCCGGGGGGATCGCCAGTTTGTTGATCCGGCGAATCTCTTCTTCGTCACGGATGCGCTCGCCGCTCGGAGCGAAATAGGCGAACTTTCCACGCAGCTGTCGGCGGCGGATGCCTGGCTGCGCATCGTCCACATAATGCAGGTCGGGTGGCAGGGTAGGGCAAAGCAGCGTGCCGGTGTCGGCGGTTTCGTCCAGCGGGACGGGGCGGGTGCCCTCGGCCAGGGGTGGCGGTTCCGTCGCAGTGTCGTGGCGCATGGATGGCGGGTCCCCGCTAGGCCTCGCCAGGGAGCTGGCGAGGCGATGGAATGGGCTCAGTTGTCCTTTTCTGTACTGTTGCGCATCAACAGGCGAATTGCCGCGACAAGTTCGTCGACGGCCTCGCGATAGAGTTCGGGCTTCGCTTCGGTCTCCGCCTGGTCGGCGTGCTTGCGCGCGGTTTCGAGGTGATCGTTGATCGATGAGTAGTCGCCAAGCATGGTCTGCTCCTGCTGTTGATCGGGAAGGTAGCCGGCGTCGCGCATGGACGCGAACCGCCTCTATCAACTGACCGGCAGGAGCACTGGCGGTTCGTACCGTGCATCAGCGCGAGCGGCGGGTGGAAAGCGCCTTCGACCAGGTCGGATTGGAGCACCGCGGGCATCGCAGCGCTTGCTGGCTTTCCAGCGCCTGCGGAAAGCCGCAGCGGTTGCAGGCATACATGCCCGATGCCGGGATCTGCCGGAAGACCGGTCGGTACTCGGGCGGTAAAACCGAGAGCCCGGGGCGTACCGCTTCCGGCTCATGAAAGAACAGGCTCACGTTGCCGTCGTTTTCGAGTATGCCGAGTCTGACCTGGCCGAGATGCTCCACGCCCTGCTGGCGCAGCTCCATGAAGAACTCGTCCGCCGAGATGTTCATGCTGTCGAGGCTGCGCAGTTCGTAGATTCCGTCGCGAATGATGGTGACGGGTTTTCCTTCCAGCCACACGCCGAACCGCGGGCTGCGGCTCATCAGAAACACGGTCAGGCGGTACAGCGCCAGCAGCGTGGCAAATACGGCCGCAACCGGCAGCAGCGGAACATCGTCGTAAAAGGAGACGTCTCCCGCCGCCGAGCCGAGGGTCAGGATGATCACCAGCTCGAACACCGACAGCTGCCGAATGCCTCGGCGTCCGCTCACCTTAAGGAAGACGAATACCGCGATAAAGGCAAGCAGCGCCCGTAGCGCCACTTCCGCAACGAACATCAGCGGAAACTCATGCAGAAGCATGCGCTGCAGATCAAAGGGGGTCATCTGGGATCGTCCTTCCGAGAAGCCGGCGCATGGCCGGCAGGCATTGCATTCGACCTATTCTGAAACGTCAGCGTCGACGAATGCAGGCCGCAGTCACTCCGCCGGTGCTACCTCGAATTCCAGATCGATGCCATCGCCACTGCCATCTCCTACCACAGAACCGACGGCGGGCTTGCGTGTGACCTTGCGCCCTTCGTAGGCCTCGCTCAGATGGCGCTGAGCGACCTCGCTGATGTGATCGATCAGCCCGGGCATCTGGACGTCGCGCGGGACAATGAAGTGCAGCTTGACCGCTTGGGCGCCGGAGCCCTGAGGCAGGTCGGCGAGCCCGCAGCTCTGCCACTGATCGTTCACGTACGCTTCTGCACCTTTCATGGTTTTCTCCTGTTTCGCTCGTTGGTGTTGAGACCGCCAAACGAGCGAATGGGTCAGTCGCGAACGGTGCGTGCCGCCAAGCGCTGGGCATGAAAAAAGGCCTGGAGCGTTGGCTGCAGGCCTTGATTCGTGCTGCCCATCGTTATTCAGGCATGTGCCAGGGCGAGAAATGAGCACCGTCGCGGCTCAGCTGCGCGCGGGTCTTTTCCAGGGTTTCGCCCAGTTTCACCGGGTCGGTGAATACGCTGCTGGACATCTTGCAGCGGCCGAGCAGTCGGGCTTCGTCGCGATCGACGACGGTGATGCTGACTTCACCGTTACCTTCGGGCAGCGTCCAGGCGACGCACTGGAAAGGCTTGAACGCACGGTCGGTGATCAAAAGGGCTTCGTTGATACGCAGCGGGGTGTGCATGGGGCATGTCTCTCTGTGTGATACCCAAAATACCTGCAGCCAAGCTCGTTGGCGTTGGCCTTACATTGCAGTTGATGTACCCAGAGGACTGGCGAGTCACATGCGAGTTCGAAAAAATTTGAAGGCCTTTGCAATTAGCCAAAGGTATAAGGCTGGCGGTTCTCCGGCAGTCGTTCGGTAAGCGGACTTAAGTCGCTGGAAATACGGGAAAAACCGTTTTCTGCAGAACGAACGCGGTTGTTTTCGCCAGGTCACGGAAAAATCCGGCTGCGACAACCTGTCGCGAATGGCGCGGTCGTTCAGCTCGTGTGTTTCGGCCTCACCATGGTGCCGAGAGGAGGGGGTGTGCCAGACGATGGTGCCGTGCGGCTCGCCCACGCTGGGCGAGCCGCAGAGGGGTCAGACGCGGAACTGGCTCAGCAGGCGATTCAGCTGACCGGCGAGTTCGCCGAGTCGCTTGCCGGCTTCGCTGGATTGCTCGGCGGCCAAGGTGCTTTCCTGCGCGAGTCCGGCGGCCTGGGTCACGTTCTGGTTGATGTCTTCCACCACGTGGGATTGCTGCAGCGTTGCGCTGGCAATGGAGGCGTTCAGGCCGGAAAGGTTGCGCAGCGCCTGGGCGATCTCACCGAGACTTTCGCCGGCCTGACTGGCTTGCTCGACGGTGAGCTGGGAGGCGCGATTGCTTTCCATGATGACGTTCACCGCGGCGCCGGAGTTCTTCTGCAGGCGTTCGATCATGCTGTGAATCTCGGCAGTCGACTGCTGGGTGCGCTGCGCCAGCAGGCGGACCTCGTCGGCCACCACGGCGAAGCCACGTCCTTGTTCGCCGGCACGGGCAGCCTCGATCGCGGCGTTGAGTGCGAGCAGGTTGGTCTGCTCGGCGATCGAGCCGATCACCTCGAGCACCGAACCGATCTTGGTGGTTTCGTCGGCCAGCGACTGGATCACATCCACCGCCTGGCCGATGGTTGCCGACAGCGCGTCAATTTGCTGCAGGCTCGTTTCGATGTTGCGTTGTCCCTGGCCAGCCTGGTTTTCCGCGCTGCCCACTTCGGTGGAAGCGTGTTCGGCATTCTTCGCCACTTCCTGCACCGCGTAAGTGACTTCGTTGATCGCGGTGGCGACCTGTTCCATCTGTAGCATCTGCTGCTGGCTTTGCTCATGGGCCTGGCTGGACAGCTCGCTCAGCGCGCGTGACGACCGGTCCAGCGCGCCGGAAGTCTCGAACAGCTGGCCGACGACGGTGCGCAGCTTCTGGGTGAAGCGATTGAAGTCGCGCCCCAGGGTGGTCAGCTCATCGTTGCCGGAGACGTCCAGCGTGCGGGTCAGGTCGGCTTCGCCGCTGGCAATATTGGCCATGGCCGCCATGGTATGGCGCAGCGGTCGGACGATGCTGCGAATCAGCATGGCGACCAGAACCGCCATGATTGCCGAGATCAGCAGGCCGATCAGCGAGAAGCGCGTCAGGTAGTTCCAGAATTCCTGCTCGACGTCGTCCACATAGATGCCGGAACCGATGATCCAGCCCCAGGGTTTGAACAGCTGCACGTAGGAGATCTTCGGAACCGGGTTCTCTTCACCGGGCTTGGCCCACATGTAGTCCACCAGTCCGGCGCCGTCACGCCGGGCAATGGCGACCATCTCGTTGAACAGCTCCTTGCCTTCCGGGTCCTTGATCTTCGACAGATCCTGACCGTCGAGCTTCGGCTGCATCGGATGCATGATCATCTTCGGGCCGAGATCGTTGATCCAGAAGTAGTCCTGACCGTCGTAGCGGAGCAGGCGTATCTGCTCGATGGCGGCCTGCTGAGCGTCGGCCGTGGTCATGGCTCCGCTGGTTTCGAGCTTGTGGTAGTGCTCGAACACACCGGCGGCTGCTTCCACGACATTGCGGGTCGCTTCCTGCTTGCCGCGGTACAGGTCGGAGCGGACTTGCTGAATCATCAGCATGCCGAGGATGAACAGCATGACCACGGCGACCACGGGGATCAGCCAGAGGCGCTTGCTGATGGGGACATTGCGCAGCAGATTCATGAATACGGCTCCTGAGGTTTCTTATCGTTGTATCTGACGGGTCGGTGCTGGCGCATCGCTCCGACCTCTCATAGCGGTCGTGCCGCGGCACTCTGAGTAGCTTTTCGGCCGCGCGTGGCTAAAAATGAGCCCCCTTTGTCGTCCGTCGAGGAATTTAATTCTCCCGGACGAGTCAGAACAGCCGGCCAGATGGCTTTCTGACATATACCTTAGTTGCATTGAGTCGCGATGGACTGCATCGCTGTAGGGGAATAGATGGATCTTTGGGTTGCGATTCAGGCGCTGATCTTGGGTGTCGTCGAGGGGATTACCGAATTTCTCCCGGTCTCCAGCACCGGTCACCAGATCATCGTGGCGGATCTGATCGGCTTTGGCGGCGAACGCGCGCTGGCCTTCAATATCATCATTCAGCTGGGCGCGATCCTCGCGGTGATCTGGGAATATCGGCGCAGGATCATCGACGTGGTGGTCGGCCTGCCCAAGGAGCGTCAGGCACAGAAGTTCACCGTCAACCTGCTGATTGCCTTCATGCCGGCCGTGGTGCTCGGCGTGGCCTTTGCCGATCTGATTCACGAATACCTGTTCAACCCGATCACCGTGGCCGCCGCGCTGGTCATCGGCGGCATCGTCATGCTCTGGGCCGAGCGTCGTGATCACGCGATTCGCGCTGAGACAGTCGATGACATGACCTGGACGCTGGCCTTGAAGGTCGGTTTCGCTCAGTGTCTGGCGCTGGTGCCGGGCACCTCGCGGTCGGGCTCGACCATCATCGGCGGGCTGCTTTTCGGCCTGTCGCGCAAGGCCGCCACCGAGTTCTCGTTCTTTCTGGCAATGCCCACCATGGTCGGTGCTGCGGTCTACTCCGGCTACAAGTACCGCGATCTGTTCCAGCCGGGTGACTTTGCCGTGTTCGCCATCGGCTTCGTCACTTCGTTCATCTTCGCCATGCTGGCCGTGCGGGCACTGCTGAAATTCATCGGCAACCACAGCTATGCCGCGTTTGCCTGGTACCGGATCGGTTTCGGGTTGCTGATCCTGGCGACCTGGCAGCTGGGCATGATCGACTGGAGCACGGCTGTCGGCTAGAGCATCAAAGAAATGAAAAGCCCCGCTAGTGCGGGGCTTTTTTTGGGGGGGCTGATTCGACGGTCAGACCTGTACGCCCTGGCTGCGCAGGTAGTCGTCGTAGCTGCCGCTGAAATCGGTAACGCCGTTTTCCGACAGTTCGATGATGCGTGTGGCCAGGGAGCTGACGAACTCGCGGTCATGGCTGACGAAGATTAGCGTGCCCGGATAGTTCTCCAGCGCCAGGTTCAGCGCCTCGATGGATTCCATGTCCAGGTGGTTGGTTGGTTCGTCCATCACCAGCACGTTGGGCTTCTTCAGGATCAGCTTGCCGAACAGCATGCGGCCCTGTTCACCACCGGAAATGACCTTGACCGATTTGTTGATCTCGTCGTTGGAGAACAGCATGCGGCCAAGGGTGCCGCGTACCAGCTGTTCGCCGCCCTGGGTCCACTGGCCCATCCAGTCGAAGAGGGTGACGTCGTCCTCGAAGTCCTCGGCGTGGTCCTGGGCGAAATAGCCCACGTCGGCACTTTCGGTCCATTTCACTTCACCGGACATGGGTGGCAATTCACCGACCAGAGTGCGCAGCAGGGTGGTCTTGCCGATGCCGTTCGGACCGATGATGGCCACGCGCTCGCCGGCTTCGACCTGCAGATTCAGGTTCCGGAACAGCGGCGTGCCGTCATAGCCCTGGCTGACGCGCTCCAGCGTGACCGCCTGGCGATGCAGCTTCTTGTACTGCTCGAAACGGATGAACGGGCTGACGCGACTGGACGGCTTCACTTCGTCGAGCTGGATCTTGTCGATCAGCTTGGCGCGGCTGGTGGCCTGCTTGGCCTTGGAGGCGTTGGCCGAGAAGCGGCTGACGAAGGTCTGCAGTTCGGCGATCTGCGCCTTCTTCTTGGCGTTGTCCGACAGCAGGCGTTCACGGGCCTGGGTCGCGGCGGTCATGTATTCGTCGTAGTTGCCCGGGAACAGCCGCAGCTCGCCATAATCCAGGTCGGCCATGTGGGTGCAGACGCTGTTGAGGAAGTGGCGGTCGTGGGAAATGATGATCATGGTGCTGTTGCGCGCCGTGAGAATCGATTCCAGCCAGCGGATGGTGTTGATGTCCAGGTGGTTGGTCGGTTCGTCCAGTAGCAGCACTTCCGGGTCGGAGAACAGCGCCTGGGCCAGCAGTACGCGCAGCTTCCAGCCGGGCGCCACGGCACTCATCGGGCCGAAATGCTGATCGAGCGGGATGCCGAGGCCGAGCAGCAGCTCGCCGGCGCGCGATTCCGCGGTGTAGCCGTCGAACTCGGCGAACTGCACCTCCAGCTCGGCGACAGCCATGCCGTCTTCTTCGCTCATTTCCGGCAGCGAGTAGATGCGGTCGCGCTCGGCCTTCACCTTCCACAGCTCGGTATGGCCCATGATCACCGTGTCGATCACGCTGAAATCTTCATAGGCGAACTGATCCTGGCGCAGCTTGCCCAGACGCACGTTGGGCTCGAGCATTACCTGGCCGGCCGATGGCTCCAGCTCGCCACCGAGGATCTTCATGAAGGTCGACTTGCCGCAGCCGTTGGCGCCGATGAGACCGTAGCGGTTGCCGCCGCCGAATTTGACGGAGACGTTTTCGAACAGCGGCTTGGCACCGAACTGCATGGTGATGTTGGCGGTGGAGATCAAGGACTTACCTATCAATGTATGTGGCGGCGTGCATCGCCGATCCGGCAGCAATACTCGGCGCTCCAGCTCGCAGCGAAGGGGCTGGTGATCCTGCAGTGTTGAGGAGAACGACAGCGACGGAGCCGGCTGTCAGAACGAATGCGGGGATTGCGGCCGAGCGAAAGGCGCGCATTGTCGCATAGCTACGCCATCGGAGTAAGCAGGGCCGCACGCAGCGATCGAGGCATTGGCCTTTCGTAGCGAAGCAGATGCGAATCGTTCCATTGACAGCGCCAAGCCAAACGGACAGCATTGTTACGATATAACATCGTCACCTTTGAGCATTAGGCATGAGTGAGAAAGTCGCGGTATTGAAGTGGGTGGGTGCCGGAGCGGCATTGATGCTGGCGGGTGCGCCGCTGGCGGGCGCGCAGGAGGCGGCGGTGCTGGATTCGGTCGTCATCACTGCCGATCAGGAACGTGCCGACGGACCGGTGCAGGGCTATCGCGCCAAGCGCACGCGCAGCGCCACCAGGACCGATACGCCCATCGAGGAAATACCGCAGTCGATCAGCGTCATCCCGGCCTCGGTGCTGAACGACCTGGACAGCCCGCGAGTGGAAAGGGCGTTGGACTTCGCCGGGGGCGTTGCACGGCAGAACGACTTCGGCGGCCTTACGATGTACGAGTACAGCGTCCGCGGGTTGACCACCAGCGAGTTCTACAAGGATGGTTTCAGCGTCAACCGGGGTTACATGAACCCGCCGGACGCGGCGAGCATCGAACGTGTCGAGGTTCTCAAGGGACCGTCCGTCAGCCTGTACGGCCGTGGCGATCCGGGCGGCACCATCAACATCGTCAGCAAGCGGCCGCAGCTGGATAGCTTCGCCCGTCTTGACCTGAGCGCCGGGCGTTGGGATCGCTACCGCAGCGCGTTGGACGTGAACACGCCGCTGGATGAAGACGGCAACATGCTGTACCGCATGAACATCGCCGTCGAAGACAACAAGAGTTTCCGCGACCATCGCGAATCCGAGCGGCAGTTCGTGGCGCCGTCCTTCAGCTGGGAGCTGAGCCCCGATACGCGGTTGCTGGTGCAGGCTGAGGTGGTGCGCAACCGGCAGACCTTCGACCGCGGGGTGGTCGCACCCGGCGGCAACCTGGGCCGGGTGTCCCGCTCGGCCTTCTATGGCGAACCCTCCGATGGTCCGATCAGCAACGACAACGAAACGCTGCAGGCCGAACTCGAACACGACCTCAACGAGGTCTGGACACTGCGCCTGGCCAGTCACTACAAGCAGGGGCGCATGGACGGCTATGCCACCGAAGCAGCGGCGGTCGCAGCAGACGGCCGAACGCTGTCGCGCAACCTGCGCTATCGCGACTATGACTGGCAGGACGCGATCACCCAACTGGAACTGCATGGCCGGGTGGACACCGGTTCGATCGAACATCAGCTGCTGATCGGCACCGAGTACGAACGCTATGCCTTGAGCGAATTCATGCTGCGCTCCGACAACCTGCGCAGCATCGACCTCTACAATCCCGTCTATGGCTCACCGCGACCGGCGTTCAATCCGGCCCGCACGGTCGATCGCAACGAGTTGGTGCACAACCGCGCACTGAATCTGCAGGACCAGATGCGTCTGACCGACAAGCTGTTCGGCGTGGTCGGGGCCCGTTACGACCATTACGAGCAGCGCCTGGACAACGAGGTGAGCGGCCGGCGAGCCGAGCAGACGCACGAAAAGATCACGCCTCGGGTCGGCGTGCTCTACCAGCTGTTGCCGGAGGTCGGCTTGTTTGCCAACGCTTCGCAGTCGTTCAAACCGAACAACGGAGCCGCTGCCAGTGGCGCGACCTTCGATCCGGAAGAGGGCATGGGCTACGAGGCGGGCGTCAAACTCGACCTGTTCGATGGCCGGCTGGGCCTGACCGCCGCGGCATTTCACCTGACCAAGGAGAATGTGCTGACTAGCGATCCGGCCAACGATGGCTTCCAGATCGCTGCGGGCGAAGTTCGCAGCCGTGGTGTGGATCTGCAGCTCGCCGGCCAGCTCACCGACGCCATTCGAGTGATCGGCGCCTACGCCTACGTGGATGCGGAAGTGACCCGCGACAACACCCTGGCGCGCGGCAGTCGCCTGCTCAACGTGCCGCGCCACAGCGGCAGCCTGCTGACCACCTACGAGTTCCAGGATGGCGATCTGCGCGGTCTTTCCCTGGGCGGTGCGCTGAACTATGTGGGCGATCGGGCAGGGCAGGCCCACAGCGACTTCGAACTGCCGTCCTACACCACGGTCGATCTGCTCGCGCGCTACCAAGCCACGCAGAACCTGACGCTGGGAGTGAACCTGAACAATGCCTTCGACCGTACCTACTACGAGCGCTCGTACAGCAACGTCTGGGTGATGCCGGGCGATCCGCGCAACCTCAGCCTGAGCCTGTCCCTGGCGCTCTGACGGCGGTCGGCTGCGTCACAGCCAGCCTTTTTCCCGGTAGTAACGTTCCGCGCCCTCATGCAGGGGCGCGGTCAGGCCGACGCGGATCATGTCCTCGGCTTGAAGCTCGGCGAAGGCCGGATGCAGGCGCTTGAATCGTTCGAGGTTGTCGAACACCGACTTGACCAGCTGGTAGACGACTTCGGGGTCGGTCTTGCTGGTGGTGGCCAGAACCGCCTTGCCGCCGATCGAGGGGACCGCGTCATCGACACCCGGATAGAGCCTGCCGGGGATCGGCGCCGCGCTGTAGTAGTCGGCCTTGGCGAGCAGGGCGTCGATCGCCTCGCCCTGGACCTGGATGATCCGCGCCTTCACGTTCGTAAGTGCCTCCTGGATCGCACCACTGGGATGGCCCACCACATAGGTGATGGCATCCAGGTTGTTGTCGCCCAGTGCCGAGGCCATCTCCGCGGGTTTGAGTTCGGCGGCCAGGGCGAAGCTGGCATTGCTCCAGCCTTTGGCCTTCATGACTTCCTCGAAGGTATCGCGGCTGCCGGAGCCGGGCACGCCGATGTTCACGCGTTTGCCTTCCAGGCCATCCAGATCACGGATGCCGCTGTCCTCGCGCACCACCACGGTGAGAATTCCGATTGCAGCGAGAACACCGCGCGTAGCTCGTCGACGGCACCGTCGCGGTCGAACGGGGCCAGGCCTTGCAAGGCCTTGTGCTGATGGTCGGACTGGATGAAACCGAAATCGTACTCACCTTTCTGCAACGCAACGATGTTGGTTACGCTGCCGGCGGTGGAGGGTGCGTTGCACTTGATGGCCGGCTTCACCTCGGCGCGATTGAGGAAGCGGCACACCGACTGGCCGGCGGTGTAGTACACGCCGGTCTGGCCGCCGGTGCCGATGGTGACGAAATGCTCCTGGGCGAGCGCGCCTGGGCTCGCCATTGCCAGCGCGCCTGCCAGGGTGATGCCGAACAGGCCGATACGGATCTGGTGGTTCATCTTGGTTCCCTCTTGTTGGTTTAGTCGGAACGGTACGGCTGTGAGATCAGCAGGTTAGGCTCAGCCCCTGCAGCGAAACCGCTGTCGGCGATCCGCCGATTTCGCTGGCGAGCAGGTCGGCGCTGCCGCAGGCGAGCGTGAAGCCCAGGCTGCCGTGGCCGACGTTGAGCCAGAGATTATCGATGCCGCTGCGGCCGATGAGCGGCGTGCCCTTCGGTGTGGCCGGGCGCAGACCTGCCCATTGGCGGGCGTGCCGGTAGTCCCCCGCGTCGGGGAAGGTCGCGCCAGCCAGGCGCTGCAGCGTCGCGATGCGTTTGTGGTCGAGTGCGCTGTCCCAGCCGCCGATATCCACCATTGCCGCGACGCGCAGCTGATCGTCCAGGCGGGCATAGACGACCTTGTTGTCGTAATCGGTGACGTTGGTCTGCGGCACCTTGCTCCGTTCGCCCAACGGCAGGGTCAGGCTGTAGCCCTTGAGCGGATAGATCGGCAGATCGATGCCCAGGGGCCGCAGCAGCCCGACGCTGGATGTTGCGGCGGCGATCACCACATGATCGACAGTGATCTCCTCCCGGCCGATACGCACGGCACGCACGCGGCGACCATTGCTGGGCAGCGCGTCCACCGCCTGCCCGGTATGCAGGCGGAACGCTGGCGAGGACCGCAGCCGCTGCAGCAGCTGGTGGCAGAACCGTTGGCAATCGGCGACCTCGTCACCTGGCGAGTAGATGCCGCCCTGCAATGCGGCGCTCAGTGGCGCCAGTGCAGGTTCGATCTCCACACATTGAGCCGCATCCAGCAGCCGTTGACCGGACCGCTCATCCAGCGCCGCAGCGCCTTTGGCGAGGCTTGCCCGATCACGGTAGATCACCAGTTTGCCGTTGGCGCGCCAGGCGAAACCGTCCAATCGGTCCTCCTCGCGCCAGCTGCGCAGAACCTGTTGGCTGTGCAGGGCCAGGCGCAGCAGATGAGCGGCGTTGCGGCGGTTGACCGAGCGCCGGCAGGCCGCCAGGAAGCGCAGACACCAGCGCCATTGCTGCAGGCTCGCCCGCGGACTGAAGCGCAGGGGCGCCGTCTGCCCGCGCAGCATCCAGCCCAGTGCCTGCAGCGGCACGCCGGCATCGGCCAGGGGCGAGACGTAGCGATAGCTCAGCTGGCCGCCGTTCGCGAAGCTGGTTTCCAGGCCCACGTCGTCACGCCGTTCGATCAGCTCGACCGAGTGCCCTTGGCGCACCAGAGAATAAGCGGTGGCCAGCCCGATGACGCCGCCGCCGACGACTGCAACACGCATGCACTGCCCCTCGTATTCGATCAGCGCAGCCTAGGCGCCAGCCAGCGAGGCGGCCAATGAAAGGATGGAGGCCAGCCATAACCTGCGGTTATGCTCGGGGTTGGAGGAGGGCCGCACATGCGTCTGCGTCATATCGAACTGTTCCAGGCGATTCTGCAAACCGGCAGCCTCACTGCCGCGGCCGAGCTGCTGCATATCTCCCAGCCGGCGGCGAGCAAGATTCTCAAGCATGCCGAGCAGCAGCTGGGCTTCGCCCTGTTCGATCGGGTGCGCGGCAAACTGCAGCCCACCGCCGAGGCGCGACTGCTGCAGCAGCAGACCGAGCGCCTCGCCATCGACCTGCAGAACCTGCGCCGCCTGGCGGACAATCTCGGGCGAGGCGACGCCCGAGCCCTGCGTCTGATTTGTACCCCGGCACTGGCCCAGGCGCTGCTGCCGATGGCCTTGCAGCGCTGGCGCGAGCGTTTTCCGCGCACCGCCTGCCAGCTCGCCACTCAGCACACCGCGGAGATCGTCGAGGCCTTGCTGCTACGCGAGGCGGACCTCGGCCTGACGCTGCAGGCAGTGGAACACCCCGGCCTGTGCAGCCGCATGCTCACCGAAGGACGCATGCGGGTGATTGCGCCGCCCGGGTGCTGGGCGCAAGAAGACCTGCACACGCCGGTCCGGCTGCAGGCGCTGGCGGGCCGGGCGCTGATCGGCCTGGATACGCGCGATGCCCTTGGCAGCCTGCTGCGGGGGCATCTCGAAGAGCTCGACCCACCGCCGCGCGTGGTCACCTGGGTGCAGACCTATCAGCTGGCGCGCCAGCTGGTATCGGCGGGGCAGGGCGTGGCCCTGGTCGATCCATTCACCGCGCTGGCGACCGATGGTGGCGAGGTGCAGACGCGTTTGCTAGAGCCCGCCATCAGCGTGCCGCTCTATGCCCTTACCCGGGTGCACGAGCAGCCGCTGCCGGCGCAGGCAATGCTGCTCGATGCACTCGGCGAGCAGGCCGCGCGATTGCTGCAGGCCGAGCATGCCTGAGCGAGGGCCGTTACCATGAGCGCTTTGCGCCGATGACCATGCACGACGATTCACCACTGCAACGCTACCAGCAGGCCCTTGCGCAGGGTGGCTTCGTACCGGATCCCGCGCAGCAGCGCGCCGCGCAACTGCTCGAGGCCTGCCACCAGGCGTTGCGTTGCGCTGACGGCGCGCCGTCCGGGGTCTACCTATGGGGTCCGGTCGGCCGTGGCAAGACCTGGCTGATGGACATCTTCCACGCCTGCGTTCCAGTGCCTGCGCGCCGCCAGCACTTTCACCACTTCATGCGCTGGGTACATGTTCGGCTGTACCAGCTCAATGGCACGGCTGATCCGTTGCAGGTGCTGGCGAAAGCGCTTTCGGAGGAAATTCGCGTGCTGTGCTTCGACGAGTTGTTCGTCGGCGACATCGGCGACGCGATCATCCTCGGTCGGCTGTTCCAGGTGCTCTTCGAGCACGGCGTGGTAGTCGTCGCCACCTCCAACCAGCCACCGGAGCAGCTGTACGCCGATGGCTTCAATCGCGAACGTTTTCTGCCGGCCATCGATGCCATCGTTCGGCACATGCAGGTGCTGAGCGTGGACGGGGACACCGATCACCGCCTGCATCCGGGTGCTGCGCAGCGGCGCTACTGGGTCGCCGCGCCCGGAGCTACCTCGGCGCTGGCGGCCATGTTCGCCAGCCTGGCCGGAGGCCCTGGCAGCGGCGAGCCGCTATCCCTGGGCCGTCGCGCCCTGGCGGTGGTGCGCCATGACCAAGCGGTGCTCTGGTGTCGCTTCGCCGACCTTTGCGAACAGCCGTTCTCGGCGCTGGACTTCATCGAGCTGTGCGATCGCTTCGCCGCCATTCTGATCAGTGATGTGCCGCGTCTGGGTGGCGTGCCGCGGGAAGGACGCATCGCCCGTGGTACCGAGGATGCGGCGACGCGAGTGGTCGCCGGAGACCGCCAGCTGCCGACGCTCGCCGCCCGGGACGATGCGGTGCGGCGCTTCATCGCCCTGGTCGACGAGTGCTACGACCGGCGGATTCCGCTGTATATCGAAGCCGAGGTGGCCTTGGACGAGCTGTATACCGAGGGGTATCTGGCGTTCCCGTTCCGCCGCACGCTGAGCCGGCTGCGGGAGATGCAGCTGCAGCGCTTCGGCCACGGGCATCTGAGTCAGTCGCGGTAGAACACCTGCACCAGGTGATAGCCGAACTGGCTCTTTACCGGGCCATGCACCTCACGCAGCGGCTTCTTGAAGATCACCTGATCGATGCTGCGCACCATCTGCCCAGGGCGCACTTCGCCGAGGTCGCCGCCTTTCTTCCCGGACGGGCAGGTCGAATATTTGCGGGCCAGCACGTCGAACGCCTCGCCGTTGGCCAGGCGCTTCTTCAGTTGCGCGGCTTCGGCTTCGGTCTTGACCAAAATGTGGCGGGCCATGGCTTTGGGCATGTCGCTGTCCTCATGCATTGAGGGGCGCGATTGTAGTCGCCTTGCCGCACTTGTCGATGGTCCAGCCGTTGTGCTGTCGGCACGGGGTCTGGTCAAGCACGACGAGCGGTAGTTTTATCTGTCTGTTTGATAGCGCTAACATCCGGCCAAACAAGCACAACAACGACGGATTTCTTCATGCCTTCAAAGCAGCCTTCCCGGGCTACCGCGTTGCCGGTCCTGGTTGTCATGGGCGTCAGCGGTTCGGGCAAGACCGATACCAGCCACGCCGTCGCCGACGCGCTCGGCCTGCCGCACATCGAGGCGGATAACTTTCACCCTGCGGACAACGTCGCGCGTATGCGTGCCGGTACACCGTTGTCCGATACCGACCGCGTGCAATGGCTGCACGCCCTGATCGGCGAGATGCAGCGCACGCTCGATAGCGGCAGTGGCTTCGTCCTGGCCTGCTCGGCGCTCAAGCGCAGCTATCGTGAGCTCTTGCGCAGTGCCGTCCCGGGACTGCGCTTCGCCCATCTGGCCATCGATTACGACACCGCGGTGCAGCGCGTCGGTGCGCGACCGGGGCACTTCATGCCGATCTCCCTGGTCGACAGCCAGTTCGCCACCCTCGAATCACCCGAGGGTGAGCCAGGCGTGTTGACCGTCGATGCCAGTCAGCCCCGCGACGTGGTGTTGCTGCAAATCGTCGAATGGATGCGCGGCGCCGAGCTGGATGAACTGATCGAGTCCCGCGTCGATCTTTCCGCGCGTCCGTTTGATAGCGCTACCACGGCGCCGCCGCTGACCAATGCGCCGATCTACAGCGGCGCGTTGGCGCAGCGTTTCGACCGCCTGACCGACTGGCTGATGGCCGCTCTGATGGCCTTCATGGTCATCGTGGTGTTTTCCAGCGTGGTGCTGCGTTACGCCTTCGGCACCGGCTGGACGGGTGCCGAGGAACTGTCACGGCTGGCATTCGTCTGGCTGGTTTTCGTCGGCGTCGCTTCGAGCATGCGTCGCGGCGAGCTGATGAGCTTCGCCATGCTGCGTGACCGTTTCCCTCATCTGCTGCGCCGGCTGGTCGACTCGCTGAGCTGGCTGCTGGTGGCGGGCGCGAGTTGTCTGGCGGCCTGGGGCGGATGGAACCAGATGCAGTTCGGCTGGACCATCAACAGCCCGGTGGTCGGTTACCCGCTGGGCCTGGCAATGCTGCCGGTAGCGGCGAGCATGCTTGCCATGGCTGTACTGGCGCTGGTGCAGCTGGTGAATGTCTGGCGGCGCGACGAGCCAGCGGCAGCAGCCACCGCGAACATCACGGCGGACTGACCGATGCCGCATTCAGAACAATACGGGCACTGCCCAACCGAGGACCTTTCATGACCGTCGTCGTCTTCCTCTCTTCGTTGCTGGGCTTCATGACGCTTGGCATGCCCATCGCCTTCGCACTGCTGCTCACCGGCTCGGTGCTGATGTGGTACCTGGATTTCTGGGACGTGCAGCTGCTCGCGCAGAACCTGCAGGCTGGCGCTGACAGCTTCCCGCTGCTGGCTGTGCCGTTCTTCATCCTGGCCGGCGAGCTGATGAATGCGGGCGGCATCTCACGGCGCATCATCGCCATGGCGCAGGCCTATTTCGGCCACAAGCGTGGCGGCCTGGGTTACGTGGCGATTGCCGCTTCGGTGCTGCTGGCCAGCATGTCCGGCTCGGCATTGGCCGATACCGCCGCGCTGGCGACGCTGCTGCTGCCGATGATGCGCGAGCGCGGCTACCCGCTGAGTTCGTCGTCGGGCCTAGTGGCGGCGGGCGGGATCATCGCCCCGATCATTCCGCCGTCGATGCCGTTCGTGATCTACGGCGTGGTGACCGGCACGTCGATCAGCCAGCTGTTTCTCGCCGGCATGGTGCCGGGGCTGATCATGGGCATGGGCCTGATCGTCGCCTGGACGCTGATCGCCCGGCGGATCGACGAACCGAAACAGGAAAAGGCCAGCGGTGCCGTGCGCCGCCGCGTGCTAGTCGACGGGGCGGCGGCGCTGATGCTGCCGGTGATCATCGTCGGCGGCCTGCGCGGCGGGCTGTTCACCCCGACCGAAGCCGCCGTGGTCGCCGCGGTCTACGCGCTGGCGGTGTCGACCCTGCTGTATCGCGAACTGACCTGGGCCGGGCTGGTCGAGGTGCTCACGCGTGCCAGCCGCACCACGGCGTCGGTGATGTTTCTCTGCGCCGCGGCGACGGTATCGGCGTACATGATCACCCTGGCCCAGCTGCCCGACGAGATCGCGGCGATGCTCGGTCCGCTGGCGCAGGATCCCAAGCTGCTGATGGTCGCCATCATGCTGCTAATGATCGCTGTCGGCATGGTGCTGGACCTGACCCCGACCATTCTGATCCTCGGTCCGGTGCTGGCGCCCATCGCGATCAAGGCCGGCATCGATCCGGTGTATTTCGGCGTGATGTTCGTGCTGATCGGTTCCATCGGGCTGATCACCCCGCCGGTAGGCACCGTGCTCAACGTGGTCGGCGGCATCGGCCGGCTGCGCATGGAAACCCTGGTGCGCGGCGTGATGCCGTTCTTCCTCGTCTACCTGGTGATCGTCGGACTGCTCATAGCCGTGCCCTCGATCATCACCGTACCCCTGGCCTGGCTGCGGTAACGCCGGTCGTGCAACCCCAACGACGCACCCAACAGCCCAACAACAAGAAAGGTACCGCTCCATGAAACGACTCATCATCAGCACCCTGACCGCCGCATTGCTCGGCAGCACACTCGCCCTCGGCCAGGTCCACGCCGCCGACGACATCCGCCCGCGCATGATCCGCTTCGGCTACGGCCTCAACGAAGACAGCAACCAGGGCAGGGCAGTGAAACTGCTCGCCGAAGAGGTGGCCAAGGCTTCGGACGGCAAGCTGAAAGTGCGTACCTTTGGTTCGGCCAGCCTCGGCTCGGACGACCAGATGCAGAACGCGCTGATCGGCGGCGCACAGGAAATGATGGTTGGCTCGACCGCGACGCTGGTTGGCATCACCAAGGAAATGGCGGTGTGGGACACGCCGTTTCTCTTCACCGATCCTGGCCAGGCCGATCAGGTACTGGACGGGCCGGTGGGTCGGCAGATCATGGACAAGCTCGAGGAAAAGGGGCTGGTCGGGTTGGTCTACTGGGAGAATGGCTTTCGCAACGTGACCAACAGCGCGCGGCCAATCGAGAAGTTCGAGGACTTCAATGGCATCAAACTGCGCGTGATGCCCAATCCGGTGTTTATCGACACCTTCAAGCGCATGGGCGCCAATGCGGTGCCGCTGCCGTTTTCCGAGCTGTTCACTGCGCTGGAAACCAAGGCGGTGGACGGCCAGGAAAACCCCTACAACACCATCCTGTCCTCCAAGTTCTATGAAGTGCAGAACTTCCTCAGCGTGACCAATCACGTTTACAGCCCCTGGATCGTCACGGCGTCCAAGCGCTGGTGGGACGGGCTCTCGGAAACCGAGCAGGGCATTATCATGGCGGCGGCCCAGAAGGCGCGTGATGCCGAGCGCGAGGACACCCGTCGCGAGGCGAGCCAGGCCCTGGCGGCGCTGAAGGAGCACGGAATGCAGATCAACGAGGTCAGCCCGGAGGAAATCCAGCGCATGCGCGAACAGGCGCAGCCGGCGATCCAGACGGTAATCGACGCCGTCGGCCAGGAGCTGTTCGACCAGGTCCAGGTCGAAGTCGAAAAGGCCGCGCGCTAGGAGCCGATCGGCACCTGCCCGCTGCTAGAATCCGCCGCTTTCGACCCATGGATTGCGCATGACCACACGCCGTCGCCGCTCCGCCGAGCGGGTAACCCTGTCCGATGTCGCACGCAACGCCGGCTGCTCGCTGATGTCGGCATCCCGCGCGTTGTCACAACCGGAGCTGGTTTCCGATGCATTGCGTGAGCGGGTCGAGCAGGCGGTCAAGGCGCTCGGCTATGTGCCGCACCCCGCGGCGCGCAGCCTGGCCAGTTCGCGCTCCAACCTGGTGGCGGTGATCATCCCCTCGCTGTCCAACGCCGTGTTCGTCGATACCGTCGAGGCCATCCAGCGGGTGCTGATGCCGGCGGGCTACGAAATGATGATTGGCGTCAGCCACTATCGGCCCGAGGAGGATGAACGCCTGCTGCGCGCGTACCTGGCCCATCAGCCAGCCGGACTGCTGCTCACCGGTTTCGAGCGCAGCGAGGCGGCGCGGGCAGTGCTGGCCAGCTACACGGCGCCACGGGTCACGCTGATGGAGCTGAGCGGTCAGGCGGACAGCTATTGCGTCGGCTTCTCGCAATTGCAGGCCGGCGCGGCGATGACCCGCACGCTGCTCGAGCGCGGCTATCGTCACGTTGCGTTCGCCGCGGCGCAGCTGGACCCGCGCACCCTGCAGCGCGCCGAAGGCTATCGCCAGGCAATGCGCGAGGCCGGGCGTTATGAGCCGACCCTGGAGCTGCTGACGCCGCAGCTGTCATCCATCGGTCTGGGTGCCGAGCTGCTGGATCGGCTGCTGGCGCAGCATCCGCAGATCGACGCGGTGTTCTTCAATAACGATGACCTGGCCCTCGGTGCGCTGTTTCGTGCCCATCAGCTGGGGCTCGAAGTGCCGGGGCGGCTGGCGATCGCCGGCTTCAACGACCTGCCAGCGGCGGCCTGGATGCATCCGGCGCTGAGTACCGTACGCACCCGGCGTGGCGAGATCGGCGAGCTCGCGGCGCAGATGCTGCTGAGCCTGATGCGAGGTCAGCAGCCTGCCGAGCGCTGTATTGACGTGGGCTTCGAAGTGGTGATGCGCGACAGCGCCTGAGGCGGGCTTTCACCCGCCAGGGAATCAGAGATCCTGCTGCGCCGTGACCTGCTGGGCAATCTCGATCATCTGCTCGCGCATCCAGCGGTTGGCCGGGTCCTGATCGGTGCTTTCATGCCAGTAGATGTGGGTTTCCAGCGGCATGATGTCCACCGGCAGGTCGACCTGGTGCAGGTTGTGCCGCCGGGCGAAACGCTCGGGAACGGTCACCGCCATGTCGGTCTGGTCGATCACCTGGGTCGCCATCAGGTAGTGCTGCGAGCGCAGGGCGATCTTGCGCTGCAGGCCCATCTTGCCCAATGCCAGGTCCACCAGACCGAGCCCGCTGCGGCGGCTGGAAATGTGGATGTGCGACAGCGACAGGTATTGCTCCAGGGTGAGCTTGTCCTTGGCCAGCGGGTGGCCGCGGCGCATGGCGCAGATGTAACGGTCTTCCAGCAGCTTGACGTGACGCACCTGCGGGTCGGTGTTGAGTGGCGCGTCCATGGCGAAGTCCAGGCGGCCGGCGGCCAGCTCCTTGGTCGTCTCGCGGCGCTTGGCCAGCATGCTCTCGATCTTCACGTTGGGTGCCAGGCGGCGCAGGCGCTGGAACAGCGGCGGCAGCATCACCGCCTCGGTGAGGTCAGTCATGCTGATGCGGAACGTCTTATTTGCCTGCGCCGGGCTGAAGGTGCGGCTTTCCTGCACCGATACCCGCAGCAGCTGCAGCGCATTGCGCACCGGGCCGATGATGTTCTGCGCCATCGGCGTCGGCACCATGCCCTGGGCGGTGCGCACGAACAGCGGATCGTTGAACGTCTCGCGCAAGCGGGCAAGGGCGTTGGAAACAGCGGGCTGGGTGATGCCGACGATCTGCCCGGCACGGGTCAGGTTGGCCTCGGTGTAGATGGCATCGAAGACGATGAAAAGATTCAGATCGACCTTGTTCAGGTTCATTGTTGTGCTCTCCGGCGTGTATCGGAATTCGCCGATCATATATCGGTGATGAATGTTTATACACGAGGAAAATAGCTTCGATAAATCGCTGGGCCTCCTCTAGCATTCAAAACTACAAAACATTACCTGTCAGAAGGTTGTCGCCCATGAATTTCGCCTACTCCCCGAAGGTTCAAGAGCTGAGAGAGCGCGTGCAAGCGTTCATGGATGCTCATGTCTATCCCGCCGAAAAGGTGTTCTACCAGCAGGTCGCCGAGGGTGACCGCTGGCAGCCGACCGCTATCGTCGAGGAGCTCAAGGCCAAGGCCAAGGCAGAGGGGCTGTGGAATCTGTTCCTGCCGGAATCGGAACTGGGCGCCGGCCTGACCAACACCGAATACGCACCGCTGGCGGAAATCATGGGCAGCTCGGGCCTCGGCCCGGAAGCGTTCAACTGCTCGGCGCCGGATACCGGCAACATGGAAGTGCTGGTGCGCTACGGCAGCGAGGCGCAGAAGCGCGAGTGGCTGGAACCGTTGCTGCGCGGCGAAATCCGTTCGGCCTTCGGCATGACCGAGCCCGGCGTGGCTTCGTCCGACGCCACCAACATGGAAGCCCGCGCGGTGCGCGAGGGTGACGAGTGGGTCATCAACGGTCGCAAGTGGTGGACCTCCGGCGCCTGCGACCCGCGCTGCAAGATCATGATCTTCATGGGCCTGACCAACCCGGATGCACCGCGCCACGCCCAGCACTCGATGATTCTGGTGCCGATGGATACTCCCGGCGTGAAGGTGCTGCGTCCGCTGCCGGTGTTCGGCTACGACGACGCCCCGCACGGCCACGCGGAAGTGCTGCTGGAAAACGTGCGGGTACCGTACGAGAACGTCATCCTCGGTGAAGGCCGCGGCTTCGAGATCGCCCAGGGGCGTCTCGGCCCGGGCCGCATCCACCACTGCATGCGCTCGATCGGTGTCGCGGAACGCGCACTGAAGCTGATGTGCGAACGTGCCGTCAGCCGTACCGCCTTCGGCAAGCCGCTGGCCCGGCTGGGCGCGAACTTCGACCACATCGCCGAGTGTCGCATCGAGATCAACATGGCGCGCCTGCTGACGCTGAACGCGGCGTACATGATGGACACCGTGGGCAACAAGATCGCCGCCAGCGAGATCGCGCAGATCAAAGTGGTCGCACCCAACGTCGCGCTGAAGGTCATCGACCGCGCCATCCAGATCCACGGTGGCGCCGGGGTTTCCGAGGACTTCCCGCTGGCGCACTGGTGGGCGATGCAGCGCACGCTGCGCCTGGCCGATGGCCCGGACGAGGTGCATCGGGTGGCCATTGCCCGTCACGAGCTGGGCAAGTACGTGCCGCGCGAGGCGCTGCGCAGCCGCTAAGGCGTCGTCCCGGGAAAGGACCAAAGGCAAAGCCACACACTGTGGCTTTGCCTTTTTTATGACCGTTTGCCTGTGACCGAGCGCTGCGCCTCAGGAGGCGACCGGCGTCAGCTCCGGTGGTGTCTGCCCGCCGTAGGTGCTGGCCACCAGCTGCCGATAGCGCCGATAGGCCTGCTCATAGGCCCGGACCGACTCGGCGACCGGCGCGACCGCGGTGTCTTCGTCCAGGCTGACGCAGCGCGAGCAGATGGCTTGGAGGCTGGCTTCGGGATCCTGCTGTCGCGCATGGCACCATGCCGCCTGGATCGCGCCGCCCAGCGCCGCGGCCTCGCTGTGGCGGGTGCAGACCACCGGCGTGGCCATCAGGTCGGCGACGATCTGTCGCCACAGCGGGTTCTTCGCGCCGCCGCCGATGAGCTGGATCCGCTCGCTGCGAATGCCGCTTTCGCGCAGCAGGTCCAGCCCGTAGCGCAGGCCGAAGGTCACGCCTTCGAGCACGGCGCGGCAGAGGTTGGCTCGGCTAAGGTTGTCGGCGGTCAGGCCGTGCAGGCTGGCGCTGGCCTGGGGCAGGGCGGGGACGCGCTCGCCGTTTAGAAAGGGCAGCATGGTGACACCCTCGCAGCCGATCGGCGCTTGCGCCACTAGCGCGTTGAACGCCTCCAGGTCCAGCTCCAGCAGGCCGCGCATTGCCGCGTTGGCATTGGTCAGGTTCATGGTGCAGATAAGCGGCAGCCAGCCCCCGCTGGACGAGCAGAAGGTAGCCACCGCCGGCTGCGAGCTGATACGGGGTTCGCCGGAAAAGGCGTAGAGCGTGCCGGAGGTGCCCAGGCTCATGGTGATGGCGCCGGGGCGGATATTGCCGGTACCGATGGCCCCCATCATGTTGTCGCCACCGCCGCTCGCCACCATGGCCTGCGGATTGAGCCCCAGCCGGGCAGCCAGTTCGGGCCGGATGCGGCCGAGCGGCTGGTGGGACTCGATCAGCTCGGGCAGCGCGGCCTCCAGACGACCCTCGGCATCGATATGGCGCAGGATCTCGGGTGCCCATTGCCGCGCGCGCACGTCGAAATAGCCGGTGCCGGAGGCATCGCCGTATTCGCTCGCGCACCGTCCGGTCAGCCAGTAGTTGAGGTAGTCGTGGGGCAGCAGGATATGGGCGATGCGTGCGAACAGCGCGGGGTGCTGCTCCTTCATCCACAGCAGCTTGGAAACCGTGTAGCCCGGCGCGATGACGATACCGAGGCGCTGCAGCGAGCCCTGTTCAGCGCCCAGCCAGTCGAGCAGGCGCTGATTCTCCGCAGCCGACTCCGTGTCGCACCACAGCTTGGCCGGGCGCAAGACGCGGCCCGCGGCATCGAGCGTGACCAGTCCATGCTGCTGCCCGGAGACACCAATGCCCAGCACGGCGCCGCCGTCGACCCCGGCCTCAGCCAGAGCTGTCGCGGTAGCGCTGGCGAAAGCGGCGGTCCACTGCCCGGTGTCCTGCTCGCGCCGGCCGTTGTGCCCGCTGATCAGATCGTGGCCGGCCGAGCCCTGGCCGAGCACGCGTCCGCTGCTGGCGTCGAGCAACAGCGCCTTGGTGCCTTGGGTACCGCAATCGATCCCGAGAAACATGCCGGGTCCCTCACTGCGTCAGCAACAGATCAAGGGTGCCGCTCACCCCCAGCGTGCGCAGCCGCAGCAGGTTGCGCTCGAACGCATCGCGGAAGGCGAGCGAACGCGGAATCTGCGTGCCGAAGATCTCCTCGCGCCCCAGCAGGCGTTCGGTGAGGCCATCGTCCTCCGCAGCGAGGGACTGGCAGAAATCCGCGCGCGGATCGGGGATGCGGTACCGCTCGCCGTTTTCATCGACGCCCCGCAGATACAGCGCCCACGCGGCGACCACCAGGGCGGCCCGGTCCAGGGCGGCGTTATCGGCGATCAGGCGGTTGATGGTCGGCACAGTGAACTTGGGAAACTTCGACGAGCCGTCGGAGCACACCCGCTCCAGCTGGTCGGCGATCGCGCAGTTGGAGAAGCGCTCGATCAGGGTCTGCTTGTAGCGGGCGAGATCGATGCCTGGCACGGGAGCCAGTTGCGGAGTGACGTCCTCGTCCATGTAGCGGCGGATGTACTCGACGAACAGCGGATCGGCCATGGTTTCGTGGACGAAGCGATAACCGCGCAGGAAGCCCAGGTAGGTCAGCGCGAGGTGGCTGCCGTTGAGCAGCTTGATCTTCATCTCCTCATAGGGCGAAACGTCGTCGGTGAACTGCACGCCGACCTCTTCCCAGGCCGGCCGACCGGCGACAAAGCGGTCTTCCAGTAACCATTGCACGAAGGGTTCGCAGACCACCGGCCAGGCGTCATCGAGGCCGTGCTGACGCTTGAGATCTTGGCGATGCGCCGTGCTGGTCATGGGCGTGATGCGGTCGACCATGGCGTTGGGAAAGCTGACGTTGCGCTCGATCCAGCGGGCCAGGTCGGGGTCGACCAGGCCGGCGAAGGCCAGCGTGGCCTTGCGGGTCACGTCGCCGTTGTGGGGGAGGTTGTCGCAGGACATCACCGTGAAGGGGCCGGCACCGTCGCCGCGGCGCTTGGCCAGCGCCGCGCAGAGCAGACCGAACACGCTGACCGGGCGGCGAGGGTGCTGCAGGTCGTGTTGAATCTGCGGCAGTTGCGCATTGAACTGGCCGGTGCTGTCGTCCAGACAATAGCCGCCCTCGGTGATGGTCAGCGAGACGATGCGAATCGCCGGATCGGCCAGGCGGGCAACCACCGCCTCGGAACCATCCTCGTCCACCAGCAGCATGTCGCGAATGCTGCCGATCACCCGGACCTCGGTGTCAGGCCGGTCGTCGAGCTCGACCAGGGTGTAGAGATAGTCCTGCGCGGCCAGCGCGTCGCGCATCGAACGTTCCTCGGCGCGTGTGCCGATGCCGCAGATGCCCCATTCCAGCCCCTCGCCGGTGTTCATCAGCGCATCGGTGTAGACCGCCTGGTGGGCGCGGTGAAAACCGCCCACGCCGATGTGGGCGATGCCGGTGGTGACCTCGGCCAGGCGGTAGTCGGGGCGCGCGATAGGGGCCGGCAGCTGTGGCAGATTCGCTTCTTTCAACTTCATCTCGGGCCTCGCTGGGCTTGAATGTGGAAAAGCCGGGGGCGGGATCGCTGCCTTTGCGGGCGCAGCGACCTGCCGTTGGAAGAGCTGGGAGCGACGTCGGGTGTCAGGCCACCTGCTGGAGCGACTGGCCGACCGCCTGACCGCTACTGTCGAAGAGGTGGCAATGGGCGGCCTCCAGCGTCAGCGACAGCGACTCGCCGTAGCGCGGGGTGAAGTCGCCACGAATGCGCATGGTCAGCTGCTCGCCGTTGCCGGTGACGACGTGGCAATAGGTGTCGCTGCCCAGCCGTTCACTGACGTCGGCCTTCACGGTCAACTGGCAGTTGCCTTCGCTGCCACGGTTGAGGTGCTCCGGGCGGATGCCGAGGGTGACCGGATCGCCCGCCTTCAGCGTGGCGCCGCTCACCGGCAGGAACAGGCGACAACCGGCGTCGAGCTCGACTTCGCAGCCGCTGGCTTCGACACGGCTTGCGCGGCCGTTGAGAAAGCCCATCTTCGGCGTGCCGAGAAAGCCCGCGACGAAGAGGTTGGCCGGATGGTGATAGAGCTCCATGGGCGAGCCGACCTGCTCGATGCGCCCGCCGTTGAGCACCACCACCTTGTCGGCCAGGGTCATGGCCTCGACCTGATCATGGGTCACGTAGATCATCGTGGCCTGCAGTTCCTGGTGCAGGCGCGAAAGCTCCAGGCGCATCTGTACACGCAGCGCGGCATCGAGGTTGGACAGCGGCTCATCGAAGAGAAACACCTTGGGGTTGCGCACGATGGCGCGGCCGATGGCGACGCGCTGGCGCTGGCCGCCGGAGAGCTGGCGTGGCTTGCGTTCGAGCAGCGGTTCCAGCTCCAGGGTGCGCGCGGCCGCTTCGATCTTGCGGGCAACCTCCTGTTTGTCGGCACCGGCCAGGTCCAGGGCGAAGGACATGTTCTTGCGCACCGTCATGTGCGGGTAGAGCGCATAGGTCTGGAACACCATGGCCAGGTCGCGCTTGGCCGGGCTGACATCGGTGATGTCGCGCCCGTCCAGTTCGATCCGCCCGCTGCTGACCTCCTCGAGCCCCGCGATCAGGCGCAGCAGGGTGGACTTGCCACATCCGGAGGGGCCGACGAAGACGACGAATTCGCGGTCGCGGATGTCCAGGTCGATGCCCTTGATGATCTCGTTGCCGTCGAAGCCTTTCTTCAGGTTGTGGATCTTCAGGTCTGCCATGTTCGAATCCTCAGTTGTTCTTGGTTGTCAGGCGGCGCTCATTTCACGGCGCCGAACGACAGGCCGCGCACCAGCTGCTTCTGGCTGATCCAGCCGAAGATCAGGATGGGGGCGCAGGCGAGGGTGGAGACAGCCGAGAGCTTGGCCCAGAACAGGCCTTCAGGGCTGGAGTAGGAGGCGATCAGCGCGGTCAGCGGCGCGGCGTTGGACGAGGTCAGGTTCAGCGACCAGAAGGCTTCGTTCCAGCACAGGATCAGCGACAGCAACATGGTCGAGGCGAGCCCGCCCTTGCTGATCGGCAGGAGCACGCGAAGCATCTCCTGCAGCAGCGTGGCGCCGTCCATGCGGGCCGCTTCGAGGATGTCGCGGGGGATGTCCTTGAAGTAGGTGTAGATCATCCACACCAGGATCGGCAGGTTGATCAGCGTGTAGATGATGATCAGCACCGCGCGGCTGTCGAGCAGGCCGAACTGCTTGGCCAAGAGGTAGATCGGCACCAGCACGCCCACCGGCGGCAGCATCTTGGTCGAGAGCATCCAGAGCAGCGTGCCCTTGGTGCGCTTGGTCTCGTAGAAGGCCATCGAATACGCGGCGGGAATGGCGATCAGCATGCCCAGGGCGGTCGCGCCGAAGGAAATGGTCACCGAGTTCCAGGCGTACTTGAAGTAGCCGCTGCGGTCCTGGATGTGCAGGTAGTTTTCCAGCGTCGGCGTGAAGATGAACTGCGGCGGCGTGGCGAAGGCGTCGATCTCGGTCTTCAGGCTGGTCAGCAGCATCCAGAAGATCGGGAAGAACAGCAGCAGCGCCACGGCCCAGGCGAACAGCCCGACCACCAGGGTGTTGAGGCGGCGACTTTGTTTGAGCGTCAGCATCGGTCTGTCCTCAATATTTCTCGGTGAGATTCTTGCCGAGCATCCGCACCAGGATGATCGCCGCGATGTTGGCGATCACCACCGCGATCAGGCCGCCGGCCGAGGCCATGCCGACATCGAACTGCAGCAGCGCCTGGTTGTAGATCAGGTACGCGAGGTTGGTGGATGCGTAGCCGGGACCACCGCTGGTGGTGGTGAAGATCTCGGCGAATACCGAAAGCAGGAAGATGGTCTCGATCATCACCACCACGGCAATGGGCCGGGCCAGGTGGGGCAAGGTCAGGTGCCAGAAGATCGCGATGGGGCCGGCACCATCGAGGCGGGCGGCCTCCTTCTGTTCCTGATCGAGGGACTGCATGGCCGTCATCAGGATCAGGATCGCGAAGGGCAGCCACTGCCAGGACACGATGATCACGATGGACGCCAGCGGATGCTGTGCGAGCCAGTCCACCGGCTGTGCGCCGAAGAACTTCCACACCGCCGCGAGAATGCCCGAGACCGGGTGATAGATGAGGTTCTTCCAGACCAGCGCGCTCACGGTCGGCATGATGAAGAACGGCGAGATCAGCAGCACGCGGACGATCCCGCGCCCGGCGAAGTCCGCTGCCTCCAGCAATGCCGAGATGAGCACACCGAGTACCACGCTGATCAGCAGCACGCTGCCGACCAGGATCAGGGTGTTGGTCATGCCCGGGATGAAGCCGGCATCGGTCAGGAAGTAGTGGAAGTTCTCCAGCCCGACGAAATCCTTTTCGCCCGGATAGAGCAGGTTGTAGCGCACGAGCGAGAAGTACAGGGTCATCGCCAGTGGTACCAGCATCCACAGCAGCAACAGCGCGACCGAAGGGCTGACCAGGAACCAGCTCGGGGCCAACCTCGGCCGGCGGCGCTCGGCAGGTTGTGGTGATGCGTTGCTCGCAGGGGCCTTGGGCAAGGCAGTCGTGGTGGTCGCCATGATGATGCTCCGGCTGAAGAGGGGCCGATGGGGGCTCGTGGAGCCCTCGCGGGTTTACGCCTTCACGGGACGTGCGCCTGGTCTACTTGGGATAACCGGCGCGTTTCATTTCGCGGGTGGTCGACTGCTGCACCGCGGTAAGCATCTGCTCGACCGGCATCTGCCCGGTCAGCGCGGCGGAGAACATCTTGCCGACCTGGGTACCGATGGCCTGGAACTCAGGGATGGTGACCAGCTGGATACCGACGTAGGGCACCGGCTTGGCCGATGGTGAGGCGGGATCGGCCTGCTTGAGCGACTCCAGGGTGATCTCCGCGAACGGCGCGGCCGCCATGTATTGCTCGTTGTAGGTGGACTCGCGCGTGCCCGGCGGCACGTTGGCGACGCCATCTGTCTCGGCGACGAGCTTGGCGTAGTCCTTGGAAGTCGCCCAGGCGGTGAAGGTCTTGGCGGCGTCCTTCTGCTGGGAGCTGGTCGGGATCGCCAGTGCCCAGGAGTACAGCCAGGCCGAGCCCTTGTCGGTGGTCTCCTGCGGTGCGAAGGTGAAACCGACCTTGTCGGCGACCTTGCTCTGCGATTCATCGGTCACGAAGGAGCCGGCAACGGTCGCATCGACCCACATGGCGCATTTGCCGCTGTTGAACAGCGCCAGGTTTTCGTTGAAGCCATTGCTGGAGGCACCGGGCGGGCCGTATTGGCTGAGCAGGTCGACATAAACCTGGCCGCCTTGGTCCATTCGGGGCCGTCGAATTCGGGTTGCCACTTCTCGTCGAACCAGCGCGCGCCGAAGGCGTTGGCGACGGTGGTGACCAGCGCCATGTTCTCGCCCCAGCCGGCCTTGCCGCGCAGGCAGATGCCGTACTGGTCCTCGCCAGGCTTGTGCAGCTTCTCGGCGAACTCGGCCATCTGGGTCCAGGTGGGGTGTTCGGGCATTTGCAGGCCGGCCTGTTCGAACAGGTCGGTGCGGTAGTAGGTCATCGAGCTTTCGGCATAGAAGGGCAGCGCGAAGAGGGTGCCATCGACCGAAAGGCCTTCGCGAACCGAGGGGAATACGTCGTCCAGGTCGTAGTCGTCAGGGAGGTCGGTCATCGGAGCGAGCCAACCCTTGTCGCCCCACAGCGAGGCTTCGTACATGCCGATGGTCAGCACGTCGAACTGCCCACCGTTGGTGGCGATGTCGGTGGTCAGGCGCTGACGCAGGACGTTTTCCTCCAGCACCACCCAGTTGAGCTTGATGTCGGGGTGCTGCCGTTCGAAGGTCTTGGAGAGGCGCTGCATGCGGATCATGTCCGCGTTGTTGACGGTGGCGACGGTGAGGGTTTCGGCGGCCTGGGCCATGCCGAGCGAGGCGATGCAGGCGGTGCCGAGCAGCAAGTGGAATGCTTTCATTCGTGGACTCCCCTCCAGGCCGGAACCTGAAGCAGCTATTGTTTTTGTTGTTGCCCGCGTACTGCGCTACGAGCGTCTCGTGGGCATTACAGCGCCCGAAGTGGCAGCGCGACAAAGCCGTGACTGCACTTCTACCGATACGTTTTTGCACTCCTTGG
>Ga0172375_10001974_pt1 | contig 32588 bp, 21 predicted proteins | sample LakKiv1m_FD_114537 | JGI IMG/M metagenome (GOLD analysis project Ga0172375, IMG submission 114537) | Freshwater microbial communities from Kabuno Bay, South-Kivu, Congo - kab_092012_11.1m | ecosystem: Environmental > Aquatic > Freshwater > Lake | place: Democratic Republic of the Congo... | reverse complement strand
GAATTGGTTGATGTGTTTAAAGACTGGAAAACACTTTTGCTTTCATTGGTTCAGAATTGGATTATTGGACCTGTACTCATGTTTTTTCTTGCTATAATTTTCTTGCAGTTCAATGTTGATTATATGTATGGATTGATTTTGATTGGACTTGCACGTTGTATTGCAATGGTTATTGTTTGGAACGATCTTGCCAAAGGTGATGCTGAATATTGCGCCGCCCTTGTTGCTTTTAATTCGGTTTTTCAAGTCTTGTTTTTTTCTGTTTATGCCTATTTTTTTATTGCCATTTTACCTGCATGGTTTGGATTGCCAACAAGCGGGTTGGTAGATAACATCACGATGGCTAAAATTGCAAAAAGCGTTTTTATTTATTTGGGAATCCCTTTCCTGGCGGGCTTCTTTACTCGTTTTGTTTTAATTAAATTAAAAAACAAGGAATGGTATCATACTAAATTTATTCCTAAAATTAGCCCCTTGACACTTATTGCACTGCTATTTACCATCATTGTTATGTTTTCACTTAAAGGAGATTACATAGTAAAAATTCCTCTGGATGTTGTTCTCATTGCCATTCCATTACTAATTTATTTTGTAATAATGTTTTTTGTTTCATTTTTAATAGGAAAAAAAATGGGAGCGGGATATCAAAAAACAGCTTCACTGTCATTTACTGCTGCCAGCAATAATTTCGAACTCGCTATAGCCGTAGCTATTTCAGCATTCGGAATTAATTCGGGCGAAGCATTTGTGGGTGTAATAGGACCCCTTGTTGAAGTACCTGCATTATTAGCCCTCGTTAATGTTGCTGCTTTCTTTAAACAAAAATATTTTGCTTAGACCAACATTCATGCTGTATTTTCCTATCACTCATTTATCAGCACTTTCATTATATTGTTGATGGCTTACCTTACTTGCATACTTCTTTTACACCTATTTAAATTACAAATTGTAAACTCTCGCTCAATTCACAACAATCATCTTGACCTCAGGCCTGCCTCTTAACCATGTCCATAATTCATAAATGCTCTATTACCTACTTCATTTTAGTAACTAAAAAATATTTTAGTACTTTCGCATAATGGAAACAGTGGTTAGCGGCATTCGTTCAACAGGCAATTTGCACCTGGGCAATTACTTCGGTGCAATGAAGAACTTTGTAAAAATGCAAAGCCGGCATAATTGTTATTTCTTCATTGCAGATTATCACTCACTCACCACCCACCCTACACCTGCTGATTTGCATAATAATGTTAAACAGGTTTTGGTCGAATACCTGGCATGTGGTATTGACCCCGAACAAGCCACTGTATATATTCAGAGCGATTTGCCGCAGACAGCTGAATTGTACTTGCTGCTCAACATGAACGCGTATGTTGGTGAACTCGAACGCTGTACTTCCTTTAAAGAAAAAATTCGTAAACAAACAGATAATATTAATGCCGGTTTACTTACGTATCCAACACTCATGGCCGCCGATATCATAATACATCGTGCTACCAAAGTGCCGGTTGGTAAAGATCAGGAGCAACACCTCGAAATGACGCGCACATTTGCAAATCGTTTTAATCGCTTGTATAATGTGGACTATTTTCCCGAACCTAAAGCATTTAATTTTGGCGATGATTTAATAAAAATACCCGGTCTGGATGGCTCGACAAAAATGGGTAAGTCGGAAGGCGAAGCCAATGCTGTTTTCCTTGCCGATGCCCCCGACATAATTCGAAAAAAAGTTATGCGTGCTGTTACCGATAGCGGCCCAACAACAAAAAATCAACTTAAACCTCAGGCAATAGAAAACATTTTTGCTTTGATGAAAGTGCTTTCAGATGATTCAACCTATCAGTTTTTTGAAGAACAATACGCTAACTGCACAATACGTTATGGCGACATGAAAAAACAATTGGCCGAAGATGCTATTCGATTTACAACACCCTATCGGGAGCGAATTTCAGAACTTTCAAAAGACACAGATTATTTGCGAAAAGTTACTAAACAGGGTGCTGAAAAAGCAAGAGAAAGCGCATCAAAAACACTTGATGAGGTTCGCAAAATTATTGGATTTAAACCTTTCTGATGCCTGATTTTAATACTGCTTCAACCAATCAGGAATCTGTTGTAATCGTTGGTATCATTACTCATAACCAAAACGAAAATCAGCTCAAAGAGTATTTGGATGAGCTCGCCTTTTTAGTTGACACAGCCGGTGGAAAAGTTATTAAACGATTTGTTCAGCGTCTGGCAATGCCCGATTCACGTACGTTTGTCGGCTCAGGAAAATTACAAGAGATTCATTCATATATTGCGGAAAACGATATTGATCTGGTTGTGTTTGATGATGAACTCTCAGGAGCACAAATCAGAAACATTGAAGAAGTATTGGAGTGCAAAGTCCTCGATAGAAATAATTTAATTCTCGATATCTTTGTCCATCGCGCTCAATCTTCTTATGCAAAAACACAAGTAGAACTTGCACAGCTTCAATATACACTCCCTCGGCTTACCCGTATGTGGACTCACTTGTCTAAACAAAAAGGGGGCATAGGCCAGCGGGGTCCCGGTGAAAAAGAAATTGAAACCGACCGGCGAATAATAAAGCAACGCATCACGCTTCTTAAAGAAAAGTTAGAGATTATTGATAAACAAAAGATAACGCAACGAAAAAACCGCGAAAGCTTGATTCGCGTTGCACTTATTGGCTACACAAATGTAGGCAAATCTACCATTATGAATTTGATTAGCAAATCGGATGTGTTCGCCGAAAATAAATTGTTTGCAACCCTTGATACAACAGTCCGAAAAGTGGTAATAGAAAACCTTCCTTTTCTTTTATCCGATACTGTTGGTTTTATACGCAAGTTACCACATTCGCTGGTGGAATCTTTTCGTTCAACCCTAGATGAAGTAAGAGAAGCAGATATTCTTGTTCATGTTGTAGATATTTCTCATCCAAATTTTGAAGAACAAATTGAGGTTGTTAACCAAACACTGAACGAAATTAAAGCTGCGGATAAACAGGTTATCATTGTGTTTAACAAAATTGATAACTATCATTCTGTGGCTAAAGACGAAGATGATTTAACTCCTGCTTCTCAGGAAAATATAACTTTAGAAGAATTGCAACAAACGTGGATAGGCAGATCAAACGATCCTTGTTTGTTTATTTCTGCCACAAAAAAAACAAATATTCCTGGCTTTAAAAACCTCCTTTCAAAAAATGTTAAAGACCTGTATGCTAAAAGATATCCATACAAAACATTTCATTATTAATCTATACTGAATTCATTGTTGTAAAAAAATGATTAGATTTGCATTAATGTATCCTTGTTCAATAATTTTTTCGGGCAACCATTTATATAAAATAAAGTCTTAATAGTAAGTATTAAAAAAATATTTCCCTATGAAAAAATCACTACTCCTTATTATCTTATTTGTGTCAACAGCTGGAATGGCACAAACCCCTATTACGCTTAATCAATCAGACATGGCTACTACTGGTGTTGTAGTCCACATGGGGGTTGATACTCTCTCATCTTTAGTTGTAACTCCTGCAGGTCCTAATCAGATTTGGAATTACGTACTTATCCAACAGGACAAACAGGACTCAATGCTTTTTCTACAACCTAATTTAACACCTTTTGGATCAATGAACCCTACTTCGAATAGTTGTTATTTTCAATTGCCTGATACAACCTATGCATATCTGATCACAAATCCGACCTCAACTTCAATGGTCGGGATGGCGCAATCTCGTATCATTGACGGACACAATATTACGGCCTCTGCCCATTTTTCCGATTACCAAACCATGATGAAATTTCCTACTCATTATTTAGATAATTTTAAAGACACCAGTGCTTTTGACATAAAGTTAAAATACGGCTATATGTTTACTACCATACTAGTTGACTCAATTAGAATAAAAAACAAAACTTGGATTACCGATACTATTGATGCCTGGGGAGATATTGTAACTCCACTTGGAACCTTTCCTTCGCTCAGAGAAAAAAGAATTCAAATTTCGCAGGACAGTATTTGGGCGTATGCTTTGGGCTCATGGACAGATGTTACATCAATCATTGGAATCGGAATGGACACGGTGTTAGTATATAACTGGTATGCCAATAATATGAAATATGCCATTTTTCAATTAGTGGTTGATTATGCTACTGACACCGTTAAAACAGCGAGTTATATGAATGCCACCCCAACTATTGGTATTGCTGAAATTAATTATAATAATTTTAAACTTTTTGTTTATCCCAATCCGGCAAGCGATTATCTGAACATATACAACACTTTACAAGGAAATAACATTTTGGAAATCTATAATGATGAAGGGCAAAAAGTAAAAACAGTTTTAATGAACGAAACAGAAAAACAAATCAATATACAAGAACTCTCAGCAGGTATATATTATTTGAGTATTACAAATATAAATACGAAGCTTACAACTTCCGGAAAATTCACTGTGACTAAATAAAATTTACGATTCCTAACGAAAGGTCGTAAGGTTTTTTTTACGACCTTTTTTTATACAGATTATGGAAACTATCGAAAAACGAATTATTACTTTTATTCATCAGCATCATGTGCTGACTCTCGCAACATGCAGTGAAAACAAACCTTATTGTTGCAGTTGCTTTTATGTTTATATTGATGAATTAAATCTTTTTGTTTTTACTTCGGAGAAAACCACCCGACACATTCAAGATACAGAAAATCAGAAACGGGTTTCTGGAGCTATTGCTATAGAAACTTCCATCGTTGGGAAAATACGAGGATTGCAATTCACCGGAACCATACGTGAATTAAAAGGATGTGATTTAAAAACAGCTAAATCAAGCTATTTGCAGCGTTTTCCGATTGCAGTATTGTCACACTTATTACTCTGGGGGGTTGAAGTGGATTTCTTTAAATTGACCGATAACCGATTAGGTTTTGGAAAAAAAATAATTTGGGAAAAACAAGAAAAAAAATAATTTCTTAATAACTATTTTTTTAAACCTTTTTTTTTCTTTTATTTTTATAGCAATCAATGAATTATCTCATGGTTTAAAAAATTATTTAATTGTTAATAAAAAGGTGTTGGTGCATATGACTTCTATGTTTATCTTGCTCTACCAAATTTTATAGAAGCTTTTAATCACATCATACACTAAAACAATTAATTAATAAAAACAATATAAAGCATCCGGCCAAAACATGGATAATAATTTAACACCAAGCACACAAAACGATCTTGAAAAAAAGACGAAAAAGAATGCCTATGATGACGTTCTTAATAAAAGAACCAGACCGAACGTTCAGGACAACCAGCTGGAATTTTCAGAAGAAGTTGCAAAAAACGTACAAACTTTAGAAAACACAGCAAAAGATAGTAAGCAATATACTTATGATGATGCCCTTGAAAAAACTACTGTTTATTTTAAGGGTGACACCTTAGCTGCCAACGTGTGGATAAATAAATATGCACTGAAAGATTCTGACGGAAATCTCTATGAGCTCACTCCCGATGATATGCATCGTCGTATTGCTAGAGAAGTGGCTCGTGTAGAAAAAAAATACCCGAACCCGCTCAGTGAAAACGAATTGTTTGATTTATTCAAAAACTTCAAATACATCGTTCCTCAAGGTAGTCCGATGGCAGGTATTGGAAACAATTTCCAAATTGGTTCTTTGTCCAATTGTTTTGTTATTGGAAGCAACGGAAACTCCGATTCATACGGCGGTATTATGCGTGTTGACGAAGAACAAGTTCAACTTATGAAACGCAGAGGCGGAGTTGGTCACGACCTTTCTCATATTCGCCCATCAGGAAGTCCGGTTAAAAATAGTGCATTGACTTCGACAGGAATTGTCCCTTTTATGGAACGATATTCGAATTCCACACGTGAAGTTGCACAGGATGGTCGCAGAGGAGCATTAATGTTAAGTATATCAATTAAGCATCCTGATTCAGAAAATTTTATCAATGCTAAGTTAGAAGAAGGGAAAGTTACCGGTGCAAATATTTCAGTTAAAATGACTGACGATTTTATGAATGCAGTAGCTAATAACACTGAATTTGTTCAGCAATACCCTATCAATAGCAAAACACCCAAATATTCAAAATCAATTAACGCTACTAATCTTTGGAATAAAATAGTTCACAACGCATGGAAATCGGCAGAGCCGGGTATTTTATTCTGGGATACCATAATAAAAGAATCCGTTCCTGATTGCTACGCAGATTTAGGGTTCCAGACCGTTTCAACAAACCCTTGCGGCGAAATTCCATTATGCCCATACGATAGTTGTCGTCTATTAGCTATTAATTTATATAGCTATGTTGAAAATCCATTTACAAAAGAAGCCAGTTTTGATTCTGAATTGTTTATTAAACATGTAGGATATGCTCAACGAATTATGGACGATATTATCGATCTTGAATTGGAAAAAGTAGATAAAATTTTACAAAAAATAAAAGTCGATCCTGAAGACGAAGATATTAAACGTACAGAAATAAATTTATGGAATAACATCAAGAAAAAATGTATCGAAGGTCGTCGTACAGGAATTGGTATTACTGCCGAAGGCGATATGCTTGCAGCATTGGGTTGTCGCTATGGTTCAGATGAAGCTACCAATTTTTCTGTTGAAGTTCATAAATTGCTTGCAATAGAAGCTTATCGTTCGTCTGTTAATCTTGCAAAAGATAGGGGCGCTTTCCCTGTTTACGATTCAAAAAGAGAAAAAAACAATCCGTTTGTAAACAGAATTAAAGAAACAGATCCTGAATTATATTATGATATGATAAAATCAGGAAGACGGAATATTGCACTCCTCACTATCGCACCAACTGGCAGCGTTTCATTAATGACTCAAACTACTTCAGGTATCGAACCTGTTTTTATGATTTCCTATAAACGTCGTCGTAAAGTGAATCCAAACGATAAAAATTCACGAATTGATTATACCGATGAAGTGGGCGATACATGGGAAGAATATAATGTGTTCCACAATAAATTTTTAAAATGGCTCAAGGTAAGCGGTTATGATGTAGATCAGGTTAAGATTATGAAAGACGATGAATTGCAGCAAATAATTCAACAATCTCCATATCATAAAGCAACAGCAAATGATGTTGATTGGGTTGCCAAAGTAAAAATGCAAGGCGCAGTTCAAAAATGGGTTGACCATTCAATTAGTGTTACTGTGAATGTTCCTAATGATGTTAATGAAGAATTAGTGGCATCCATTTACAAAAGTGCATGGGAAAGCGGATGTAAAGGAGTTACTGTTTACCGCGATGGCTCACGTTCGGGTGTTATGGTTTCCGATACTCCAAAAAAAGAGGACAATACTGAATTTCACGAAACCAATGCCCCACCACGCCCCAAAAAACTAGAAGCCGAAATTGTTCGATTTCAAAATGATTATGAAAAATGGATTGCAGTTGTTGGCTTGCTAAACAATCATCCTTACGAGATTTTTACAGGTAAAGCTGAAGACTTTTTTATTCCTGCTTGGGTTCAACATGGCTGGGTTATTAAAAGCAAGGTTGAAGATGGTACCAATAATTACGACTTTCAGTTTGCCGATAAACAAGGATACAAAATTACCATCGAAGGCCTGTCACGATTATTCAATAAAGAATATTGGAACTATGCAAAACTTATTTCAGGAATCTTGCGTCATGGTATGCCTTTGCCCTTTGTCGTTGACCTTATTTCAAATTTAAAATTAGACAATGATTCCATTAATACCTGGAAAAATGGTGTTGAAAGAGCCCTTAAAAAATTTATTCCTGATGGCACAAAAGCCGTTGATAGAACTTGTTCGCAATGCGGAGATGAGGATGGCCTCATTTATCAGGAAGGATGCCTGAAATGCAAGAGTTGCGGATATTCAAAATGTGGGTAATTCTTTGCTTTTATAAATAAATTCAACCATTTTCTTTTATGATAACAATTTGTTTCGAAATTGCCTGCAACAATTAGGATACTCGATTTTAACTAAAAATTTTTTACAGATGAAATCACCTCACAAATTATTTCAAGGCAAAACTTTAGCAATATTAACAGGCGGTGGAGACACACCTGCTTTAAATGCAAGCATAGAATCCATTCGCAACCGAGCATCTTTACTTGGTTACAAAGTATACGGAATTCGCCATGGTTGGAAGGGTCTTCTAAATGATGGTGATGTTTTGGATCTTACTCACCAACCGTATGATGGTTTTTATGGTGGAACAGCTTTGCGTTCAAGCCGGACAAATCCTTTTCCTTCAAAGAAAAATTCCGAAAATCGCGTTCCTCAGATTTTAAAAAATTTAGAACGATATGGCATAGATGTTTTGATTTCTATTGGTGGTGATGACACTAACGGTGCAGCAAAACGTTTGTATGAAACCGAAGGTATTCCGGTTATTGGTTTCCCGAAAACCATCGATAATGATTTACGCACCCGAACTTTTCATAATTATAATGATAAAAAAATAGAAGCGGTATTATGCCCTGGCTTTCCATCTGCCGTTAAGGGTATTATGGAGTTGACCGCTCGTCTAAGGACGACTGCAGAATCGCATTCGCGTATTATTGTGCTTGAAGTGATGGGCCGTGATGCCGGATGGCTTACCGGAGGAACTCTTTTCGGCGGGTCAGAAATGGCTTTGATTCCCGAAGTCCCTATTACTAAAGAACGAAAAGAACTTTTTATGGAAATACTCAGAGAAAAATACTTGAGTTCTCCTAAAAAAGCACTTGTGGTTGCAGTTTCAGAAGGTGTAAGATGGTATGATGAAAAATCCGAAAAAGTGGATGTTATTTATGCAAGTTCCGAAGTGGATGAATATGGACATCCCCGTTTTGGTGGTATTAGCGGGGTAATAGCTTCCGAAATAAACAAAACCATTGGTATTGAAGCCAGAGCACAAATATCTGGATATTATGCTCGTTCTGGAGAATGCAGAAATTACGATCGACGATTAACCGCAACTCTTGCAGATAAAGTAGTTGACTTGCTGCTACGCGAAGACTATGGACAAATGCCTGTAATGAAAAAATTAGTTGGATATCAGGAATTAGAGGAATTTAACACTAGCTCCATTGATATGGGCGATATTGGTAATCATCCATTACCTAACGATTATTATGATGTCAATAAATTTCAATTCACCGAAGCTTACTCTAATTTTCTTTCGCACATTTTAGGCCATCAGCATTTCTTGGAATTTAACTACGATTTTCCTGTAGTGCTTCCAAAAAAATAAATATAGAAATATATATTTTTTAGAGTTTTATCTCGTCATCTTTCTTATTGAAAAAATGGTATTCCAAAAAATGATAGGAAGACATAGGTATAATATGTATCCACTTTTTAAATTTAAAGAACCAACGAAAACGAATTGAAAATAATCCTTTGGTTAAATAGGCATAAATATAAGGGTGAACGCACATTTTAAGAAAAGACTCGTTTTGTTCGTTCATTAAAAACAAAATGTTGTTTTCGAATTCATCGATTAAAATAATACTTGCTTTTGTTTCGCCAGTACCATCACAAACAGGACATTTCTCTAGGGTTTCAACATTCATTTCCGGGCGTACACGTTGACGAGTAATTTGAACCAAACCAAACTTACTTGGAGGTAAAATATGATGACGGGCTCTATCCGACTTCATATCTTCGTTTAGCTTGTCATATAGTTTTCGCCTGTTAGCACCATCATGTAAATCAATAAAATCAATTACGATGATTCCGCCAATATCTCTCAATCTTAATTGTCGTGCTACTTCGGTTGCTGCTTCCAAGTTTACTTCCAATGCATTTAACTCTTGATTTTGTTCAGAATTTGTACGATGACCACTATTAACATCAATCACATGCATGGCTTCAGTATGCTCAATAATAAGGTAAGCACCATTTTTGAATGTCACATTTTTCCCGAATAAACTTTTTATCTGGTGCTCTATACCAAAATGTTCAAATATCGGTTTTTTACCTTTGAACAATTTAAGAATATCAATTTTATCAGGAGCGATAGTAAGGATGTAATTTTTAAGTTCGTCAAATAATACGGTGTCGTTTACAAAAATATTATTGAACGATTCGTTTAACATATCTCTTAATATGGCCGATGTTCTGTTCAACTCACCCAAAATTTTGGAAGGAGCTTTGGCCGAAGGTAGTTTAGAAATGCTGGTTTTCCATTTGCTGATTAAGGCATTCATGTCAGATTCCAAATCTGCCAATAATTTATTTTCTGCTACTGTGCGTATGATGATTCCAAAGTTTTTAGGACGCACACTTTGCATTAGTTTACGGAGACGATCTCTTTCTTCAGGATTTTTTATTTTTTGTGAAACTGAAATTTTATCTGTAAAAGGAACTAAAACCAAATACCTTCCGGCAAATGAAATTTCAGTACTTATGCGTGGTCCTTTTGTTGAAATCGGCTCCTTGACAATTTGCAAAAGCAACTGTTGGTTTTGAACCAGAACACTTGAAATTTTACCTGTTTTTTCAATCTGTTTTTCCATGGTAAAACTTTCCAAGGAAAGATTGCTGTTTTTCGGATCGGTACTAAGTTTAACAAATTTGTTTAAACTTCGTATGTTTACTCCTAAGTCGAGATAATGCAAAAAGGCATCTTTCTCAGACCCAACGTCAACAAAGGCTGCATTTAGGCCAGGGATAAGTCTTTTAACTCTGCCAAGGTAAACATCCCCAACAGAAAAATTTTTATCAAATTTCTCTTTGTTGAGCTCAACAAGGCGTCGTTCTTCAAGCAAAGCAATAACGACTTCGTCTTGATTAGTATTAATGATTAATTCTTTATTCACAAGAAAGTGTTATTTTATTAATATACATTCGTTTCAATAAAGGTGTAATTTAATCATATTAATGATTAATAACACATGCACCACTTACTTAAATATGGTGTTTTTTGTAAAACAATTGATTAATAAAAAGAAAACTTATTTCTTTTTGTGCCTGTTCTTTCTTAAACGCTTTTTGCGTTTATGGGTTGACATTTTTTGTTTCTTGTGCTTTTTACCGCTTGGCATGTATATTAATTTTTATGAGTTTTTACTTAACGTTCTTTTTGATTTCGTTCACGAAAGTCTTTGCAGGTTTAAATGCAGGAATGAAATGTGCGGGAATAATAATGGTTGTATTTTTCGAAATATTTCTTCCTGTTTTTTGAGCTCTTTTTTTAGTTGTAAAACTTCCAAAACCTCTTAAATAAACATTGTTGTTGTTCGCTAATGAGTTCTTAACAGCATTCATAAATGCCTCTACAGTTGCCTGAACTGCTACTTTTTCGATACCTGTTTTGTTAGCAATATCTGCTATGATTTCTGCTTTTGTCATTTTAATTTAGTGTTTTATAATGAGTTTGTATTTTTTTAAATTGGGGTGCAAATATAGTTTATTTTATTTAATCCAAAAGGCAAAAGTAAATTTAATTATTTTTTATGTTACTTTGCCTCCTGATTATGAAATATTTCGCCTCAAAATTAATTAATTGGTATAACAAAAATTTACGCGATTTGCCCTGGCGAGAAACTCAGGATCCTTATAAAATTTGGGTATCGGAAGTTATTTTACAACAAACACGTGTTGAACAAGGAATAAATTACTATGTCCGGTTTGTTAAGCGCTTTCCGGATGTTAAAACCTTGGCTAATGCCGAGGAAGGCGAAGTCTTAAAGCTATGGCAGGGTCTGGGTTATTATTCTCGTGCACGAAATATGCATTCTACTGCGAAAAAGGTGGCGGCAGAATACAATGAAGTTTTTCCGGATGATTTTGACAGATTGATAGCATTAAAAGGAATTGGTGAATATACTGCAAATGCTATATTGGCTTTTGCTTATAATAAGGCAGTGCCGCTAGTTGATGGAAATGTGATGCGCGTATTTGCCCGTATGAATGGATTGGAAACGGACATGAATTCAGTTAATGGAAAGAATGAGGTAAAAAAAATTACCGGCGTATTAGTAGATAAAAAATCACCCGGTATTTATAGTCAGGCCATTATGGAATTTGGAGCACTTCAGTGCAAACCACATAATCCGAATTGTTCAATCTGTCCATTTAGTAAAAGCTGCAAAGCGTTTCTTACAAGCAGAGTTGACAAACTGCCAATAAAAATAAATACTACAAAAATCAGAACACGGTTTTTCGTTTATCTGATAATCAACTCTAAGATAAAGAGTAAAAAATATCTTTTTATTCAAAAAAGAAGCAAGAACGATATATGGAAAGGACTTTATGAATTTCCGGTGATTGAGTTATCAAAAAAAATTTCGTTGGATAAAATAGTAACCCAACCCGCTTTTAAAGATATAGTTTTAAATAGGAAATATACTGTTACTGAAGTTTCCGATTGGATAAAGCATCAGTTATCACATCAATTAATCAGTGCTTGCTTTATTGAAATCATGCTAGATGAAAAAATAAAAGAAAAACTTCAACCTGAATTTTTATATATCAGGGAATCAGAACTTGGCTATTATGCCTTCCCTGTTTTAATAACGAATTATATAAGTCAACGTCAAAAAAATAATCAATAGCTATAGCTTTATCATTTTTTAAAACAGAATTATTTTTTATTATTTTTGCATATCAATTACAAACAATATTATTCATTTAAACAACAAAACAATGGCAGGAATCAACAAAGTTATTTTAATCGGAAATCTGGGTCGTGATCCCGAGATTCAGAACTTAGACAATGGAGTTAAAAAAGCTTCATTTTCACTAGCAACAAGCGAATACTACAAAAACAAAGAAGGACAAAAAATTGAACAAACCGAATGGCATAATATTATTCTTTGGCGTGGGCTGGCTGAGATAGCCGAAAAGTTTCTTAAAAAAGGAACAACCATTTATTTAGAAGGCAAAATCCGCACACGCTCATGGGACGATAAAGAAGGACATAAAAGATACACTACCGAGATTGTGGGCGACAATTTGACCATGCTCAGTAAACGCGAAAACTCATCTACTCCTTCAAATGAAAATCACCCAACAGAAGAACCACAAAATAATGGTACTGGGCTTAACGAACCGGCAGAAGATTTGCCATTTTAATAGAAAATAAAATATTCAATAAAGCACTCCCAAAAGAGTGCTTTTTTTAGTTTATGCCGAATTGAAATAATATCTATCTTTGTCATATCCATTAAACAAAAGGAAAATGAGGATTTTGAAACAAATTGTTTTCGGGTGTTTTTTTACAGTTATAATTTTGTTATTTGCTTCATGTGGAAGTAATAACGAAACTCCTAAGCCAAGAGGATACTTTAGAATAGATCTTCCAAAAAAACAATACATTTCGTTTGACACTACTTATCCCTATTCATTTGAGTACCCCATTTACGCAAAAATAGTTCCCGATACCGAAATAGGAGTTGAACCTTATTGGGTTAACATTGATTTTCCGCGTTTTTCAGGTCGCATAAATCTGAGTTATAAAAAAGTAACGCAAAAAAATTTGTATCAACTTTTTGAGGATTCGCGCACATTCGTGAACAAGCACATTCCTAAATCTGACGGTATAGTACCCGAAGTTGTTGAGGACAAAAAACAAAATGTTTACGGATTGCTTTACGATATCGAAGGATCCGGTGTGGCATCGCCCTTTCAATTTTGCCTTACCGATAGTGTAAACCATTTTATTCGCGGAGCTTTATATTTTAATTTTGCGCCCAATAACGATTCACTTGCACCAGTTATTTCTTTTATCAAAGAGGATATCCGCCACATGGTGAAAACCCTGAAGTGGAAAAACAAAAAATAAATTTTCCTTTTAGCACAATAATTTTCTTGCTGCTGCGTTATTGAGGTTGAATAATTTTTTTAACACATATTATTTAATTTTTAAAAACAAAGCTTCCCGCCGCAAATCATCCCTTGCCCGGGGATGAACACTTCACTAAAACCCTGAAAAGTTTTGCCCGTAAGGTTGCTTACGGGTTTTTGCTTTTTAGGGTCTGGGTGGATCGCACGGATTACAACCAAAAGTAAATATGATTTTATAACCCTTGTTCATGCCATCAAAAATTAGTGTGGGCCCAAAATTTTGGTTTAGCCAATCGGCGCAGCTCGAATTAAAATTTGCCCCCATGGTTTTGCTGTAATTTTCGGTCATAAAAAGATTGTAAGTACCTGGGTTTAGTTTAGCATTAAAATTTCCTTTACTGTCGGTTGTTATTTTTATAGACTTGTTCTTTGCCTCATCAATATTCTTCAGCAGTATAGTGGAGTTTGTCAACGGATATTCCTTTCTGTACTCCTGCAACATTTCGTCTGATGGACGTATTCCACCACAATAAGAATTAACAAAAACTACCGTTCCGGAAACATTGTTGTTTGCTGTTGGTTCCTTTTTAACAATTTCTTTTTTGTCTGGCTCGGGTGTTTTTTTAATGCTGTCAACAACTGCAACAGGTTTTTTTGTTTCTTTGCTTTGGCTTGTTGCTTGTCGATTCGAACAATGTAGGGCGAATAACGAGATGCTTGAGAGTAGGATTAATTTTATGAACATATAATTTAAATTTTATTGTTTTTTTTCTTCATTTTAGATTGCTTCACGCTATCACACAATCCACCCCTTCAGTTCGCAAGGACGTTGCTGGCAAACCTACCATCCTAATACTTCTTCATATAAATCCTTCCATTCAGGATTTAATGCATTAATCAATTCTTCTTTCTTTTTTCGAGAGTCTCCTTTAATTTGTTTTCCCTTGCAATAGCTTCTTCGATACTATGAAAAGCTTCAAAGTAAACAAGTTTACTTAATTTATATCTTGCAGTAAATGATTCGGGATATAAATTATTTTTATGTTGATATACACGAATTTTTAAATCAGAAGTAACACCTGTATAAACTGTAGTGTTTTTATTATTGGTCATCATATAAATGCATCCACCTTTTATCATTTCATTTTAAGATTGTTTCGCTCCACTCACATTGACGGTTTTTAGCATATATTCACATTCTATTTAGTAACATAACGATTACTCAACTTTTACTCGTATCCCTTCGGAATGAGAAGCAAACTCAGGAGCGTACATACATTGAATACTGGTGATGCCATTTGAAAAATCGCCTTTGTTAGTTACAAACAATGCATATTCAAAAACATAAGTTCCTTTGTTCAGATCGTTGAAAAAGAAATTGGTCGATGCGTCTTTAGTGCTTTCGTAGTAGCCCAGTCCATCCTGATATTTGTATTGCGAAATCACATTCACGGGTTCAAAACAGGATGCACGCATATCTTTCATGTGTACATATTCCATGTCTCTATCAACTTGAAGTTCGATACGCACTTTTATTTTATCTCCAACTTTTAACGAAGTGTTATCAGTTATCGGTTCAATGACAGGACCGGTTGGAGAATTGCGTTGAACAAAAAGTTTTTTCTTTAACACTAAAGGTGTTTCGGCTGTTGTAATTTTGTCGAGTTGTTCAAAGTATTGCCAGTAAACGGCTCCCCAGGCAACGCCTTCGGTTTTTTTGCTTACTTTAATTTTACCCATTTCAGGATGTATGTCGCCACCACTCCATGATGTTTTGAAATAGCCTGTTCCGGCTTCTATCTTAACATCATCCATTTTTTTAGGATCAATAACTACATCGCCCATGGTAATTTCAACCAACTGGTCACTAGCTAGCCAGTCGCTACCCCTTAACAACAGGGCGTAACAAGCTTCGGCTGTTGCTTTGGTTGTTTTCCAGTCCTGAGTCTGCTTTTGTTTCAGCAACCAAACTTTTAAATCTTCAACGGAAACTTGATCGGCTGAAACTTCATCGAATGCTTCGATGAGTAAGGCCTGTGTTTCTATTGGCGCCTGATACCAGTACCATCCACCAACCATATCTTTCCAATACATACCCATTTCTTCCGAATGAAGTGAATTTTCTTTTAATGATTTCATGATATCGGTAGCCGTCGTTTTTTCTTCATAACGATTCAATGCAAGAGCAATCATTCCCTGTGAATAGCGATTGAAATCGAGCCAATACTTTTTTTCCTGTCCTTTAAAATAATCAAAAGCTTCTTTGTTTTTTGCAGCAACGGCAATGTCTTTAAAATAACTTCGTGCATACAAATATTGAATTTGCTCATTACTCAAATGATTTTTATCCATGGTTTTAGGATACCATTTTTTAATATAATCATAGTCGTCATCAATGCGGTTATCTAGATACTTAACTGCATCCGAAACCATATTCCATACTTTGGAATTCTCGCGAATATTCTTTATTCCAAGATGGTCAAGATGGCCAAAACCGGTTACAATATATTGAGTTATGTAGCGATTGTCGGGCATGCCTTTGAACCAAGGGAATCCACCGTTTGGAGATTGCGCTTTAATGAGTTTATACAATGCTCTGTCTAATTCATTTGCCATGGTATTCAAATCGAAAAGCAAGGCGATTCGTTTTTTGCGTTCTGATTCGTTTTTAGCGTCCATTACCCAAGGTGTTTCCTCCAGCATCAAGGATTTTAATTCTTGATTTTTTTCGAGATTGGATAATAAAGCATCAGGTGTAAAATTTTTCCAACTGTCAAACACTGCTTTAATCTTAGGGCTTGAGTTAGCAATATAAGAGGCAATGCTGTTTGCATAAAAACGACTGAATGTTTGTTCCGAACATTCGTAAGGATATTCCATCAAATAAGGCAATGCCTGCACTGCATACCATGCAGGGTTGGACGAAAATTCGAGTGTTAATTTATGATTCCGTAATGTAGTTGATGACTTTGAATTAATTAGTTTTGTGAATGTAAATTCTTTGGTTTGATTGCCTCTGATAGGTAGTGGCATTGTTTCAGTAACTAACATTCTATTAGTAAGAATTGGTAATGCCATTTCTTCACCATCGCTGAAACTACCTGCTTTTGCAACTACTTTGTAAGTAATTGCTTTAATACCATCCGGAATAACAATATCCCATGTGATGGATGTACTTTGTCCTTTTTTTGCTTCAAATGTTTTTAATGTGTTGGAGTTTTTAAATAAATCATCAACCGGTAAGGATGTCATGGCATCAAATAACAAGAGTTGAACTTGCCCACTTAAATCTTTGTCCGACACATTCGACACTTTTGTACTAAATGTTATTTTATCGCCTTCGCGCAGGAAGCGAGGAGCATTGGGCACTACCATCAAATCTTTTTGTGTAACCAATTCCTTTTGAATCATGCCATATTTTAAATCTTTGGTATGAGCCAAAGCAGTGAATTTCCACTTGGTGAGCGATTCGGGAATGGTAAACGAAACAATTACATTTCCTTCGGCATCTGTTTGTAATTGCGGGAAGAAGAAAGCAGTTTCACTGAAATTTGACCGAGCAGTAACTCCCGTAATTTTTTCTGTGGGAAGTAATTCTAACGGACTTTGACCTTGGCCAGCAGGGAGGTTTGTTTCTTCATCTTCTTTATAGCTACCGGTATTTCCTCCCATTATACCCAATGTAGATTTTGAAGCACATGGCATCTTTTCCGATTTATCTTTGCCCTTTCCGTTTTTCGAAATGGTTTTAACTTGATCGGCTACTGTAACCTCCGAAAACGCACGATAATCTCCATCCATTGCCATATCATCATACTCACCACCCTCGTAATAACCATTGTAACCATAATAATAAAAACCAAACCAGTTCAGATAATCGTAGTATTTTCGATGAAAATAACTATTCGGATATTTTGTTGTATAGGTAATTGAATTATTTGCGCCAAACATATTATAAGTGCTCCAATTCAAAGTTGAATAGAGACTGCTGTAAATATCAAAACTCCAGTTGTTAGCTTTGAATGCGTTCAATGAAGCGTCATACATTGAAGCCAACATTTCGGCTGCAACTTTTTCGCCATTCTTACCTTTGATTTTTATTTTCCATTCTTCTTTTTGTCCGGGTAGTAATTTATTACGGAATGATTCAAATTCAAAATCAAGTTTTTTGTTGGTGAAAGGAACCGTAACAACAAATGAATGATTGTAACATCTACCATGTTTTACAAAAGTGAGGTGTATTGAAAAATTGCCCCGGAAATCTTCGGTAATAGGAATTTCGAAAGTTTTAAGTTCATTGTTTAATGTTACCCATTGTTTTGAAACTATAGTGTTTTTACTTTCAACTTCGTAGATAACCTGCACGCTCGAATCCCTTGTTCCTATGGCAAACGATGCCTTTTCACCAGGTTCACCTTCAATTTTAATGGGTGTAAACCAATCAATAGCATTTTCGGCAATGTTTTTTTCTTTCAACGAATAAACGGTAAAGTAGGAGTATGCTTCAACATCTTCACCATATTTATCTTTGGTTTTTAATTCAAGAATATATTTTCCTTGTTTCCATGCGGTGAGTTGAGTGAGTTTTAGAATGGAATCTTTTTCTGTATCGAAAATTGTTTCCATCACTTTACCGTCTTTATCCCATTTATACATATTGTTTTCGTCGTCATAGATATCATAAGGGAAGCTGGAATAGTATTCGTCTTTTTTCAAGAGGAATTTATCCGGACGATTCCACAGACGTTCACGGAATATTTTATCGGGTTGTTTTAATTTGTAGATGGTAATGGTTCCCTTAGCAGGTTCCTTCTCACCACTCAAATTGGTGGTTTTTATTTCGTAATCATTTTTCTCATCTTTGTTAACATCACTAGGAATAGTAACGCTTGCCATCAATGCTGTGTAGCCCACCGTTACTGTTTTTTGTGACGAATGTGTTTCGCCATTAATATCCGTTACATCAGCATAAATGATATAATTAAAACTGGGCTTGTATTTTTTATTAACGCTAAAATCAGGAATAGCTTTGAAATCAATAGTATATTCTCCGTTTTCGTCAGTTTTTGTTACGCCATTGCCTATTTCCATAGCGGCTTTCTGAGGCGTATAACTTCTGTACCAATAATACCAATAAGGATAAATGACAGTACGGGTAACCCTATATTTTACTTCTGCACCATCAATATTGCTTCCCGAATATGCTTTTGCTTTTCCGGTAACTTTAACATTTTCGTTTAATTTATAACTCCCTTTTATCGGATTAAAAGTTACTTCGAATTTAGGACGTTTGTATTCCTCAACCGATATATACGTTGACCCGTAGGTATTGGTAATCGTCATCTGTCCGGTAAGCCCTGCAACTGGTGCCGTAAATGTTCCACTGAAAGTGCCGTATTCATTGGAAACTAAATTAAGCTCTGAAATTTTCTGTGAGTTCACATCATAAAAGGTAACGGTAGTTGACATATTAGGGACTATCTCATTTTTTTCATCTAGATAACTCAACATAACCCCTTTAAAATAGACAGTCTGCCCCGGGCGATAAATAGCGCGATCGGTAAAGAAATAAGTCTTGTAGGTTTTGTTTTTTGTGGGCGGATAATAATTGTATTGATAAAATTCGTTGCCTGTTATCAAATGATCTTTCCCTACATTAAAATCAAAATAAAAATAACGACTGTAATAATTGGTCGAAATAATTTCGGGAATATGAAAAAATCCTTCTTCGTTAGTGGAATAACTTTTTCCTTTTACAAAATCATAATCACGCGTGATGTAATTATATTTTTCGGAATAAGATTGTGCAAAAGCACCTTTTAAGGGTGAGCCGGTTTCTCTGTTGAACAAATACAAATCGTATCCGCCTTTAGTTGTTTTCCGACTGATGTAGCTTATGTTCGACATCCAGAATGAGAAGTACGAAACAGAACCTTCCTTATAACTAAATGTTTTATCATTTGATGCTAAAGTCAGATAATATCCTGGAGGAAGTGCCGGCATTTTTATTTCCAGATTATGCAATTGGTAATCGCCATCGTCAGGCAAATCAAACGAGAGTTCCTGTGTTACCGCAAGCTTCATGAAGTGCTTCATGAGGTCTTCACTATAGTATTTATTAATCAGATTTTTGTAATCATCATAATCAATTTTAATTATGCGGATGTACGCCTTGGGAACATTTTTATAATCAAGCGATGACCTGAATGGCTTGCCCGGTTCGTTAACTCCTTCGCAAGTAAATTTAATGGCGGGTGTTGTAATTCTATCCTGTAGATATTTACAATTTCCAGCGCCATCGGAATTAGGAAAGCGTTTGATAGCTTCTTCGCAAATACTATAGGCCTTTTTTATCAGCCATTTTTTTGAGTCAACATCAAAAGGATTGTATGTGGATCCTTGTGTGTTATAATATTCAGCAATCTCATACGTAATATCAGTAGAGGCCGGAAAATTGAGGTACAGTTTTTCGAATTTAATCAGTGCTTCTAAATATAAACTATCCTTGTATTCAATGATAGAAGCTGATTTTACAAATTTAAGTCGTTTAAGATTTACATCTATCAATGCGCTTGGGTCAGCATCATTTAAATGAAAAGCTGTTAATTTTTGTAATAAAGTCAGTGCATAATATTTTAACGATAGTGTATCAAGAGTGGTAATGTTTATTTCGGAAAACGATTTAGAATTGGAAAAATAATCTTCGCTCAAAAGTTCGAATTTATTTGCCGGCTTTGTAAGTCCCGGTTCTTCCGACATACAAAAATCGATGGCTCGATGCGCCAGAAAATCATAAAGCGTTGGGCGAAACTTTGGAATGTTCGCTTCCTGTTTAACTAAAAAATCTTCGTAAAGGTTGATGGGTGTTGCTTTTAATTTTGCTTCATCACTCACGGATGCGATATAATTCTTAAGTGTTTGTTCGAGTATTTTTTTCAAATCCCAAGTGCGAATATCGGTTTGTTTAAAATTAATTGTTTCTGTTCGATTCATAAACTTGTATCGGTTGCCCTGATAATAGCGCCAATACATATCGGCCAGTATCGATTGCAAAATGGGCTTCATAGGATACACAGCCGAGTCGGTTTCGAGTCGTAAGTCGTTTATAGCAGTTACCATTGATTCTTCCTGATACTTATCCTGCAGCTTTATTCGGTAAATAACCGCTTTAACAAACTGACCAGTATTGACTTCTTTTTTTGCTTTTGCATAAATGTTCTCAACAATTTCAAGTGCCGATTTGGTAAGTCCTTTGTTGATGAGTGAATCAATTTTTTTCCAATCGTTTTCGTTTTGTTTTTTGTTTTGTGCAAAGCCGGTGCCGGCAATAAACAAGGTGCTAATAAGCACCAGGGCCATAGTACGTAACTTCATATCTTATAGGTTTAAGTTTTATTTTATTTACAGCGTTAAAGTTGTTCTATGATTCAATAGAGTCAGAAATTCCATAAAAAAGATTTAAAATCCTCCATGTAAATCCTTGTGCAAGGTATATAAAATAAAAATAACGAAACTTAAAGAGGATGAAGAAACAGAAAGCGAAATAAGATTTTTTTGTGCGTTGCTGACAAAGGTTTATTAAGTGCGATTTGCAAACTTCAACAACGGGAAATAATATTATACATTATTTACAATTAAATTATTTTTGTATATTTGTAACTGAATAGGATAGAAAAATTTAAAAATTATAATTTTATGAAATCGAACATAATTTTCAAAACACCAATCGGAGACGAAAATGTGCCATGTGAGATTTCATGTGACAATTAAAAATCAAATTATTTATACATGAAAAAAATTAATTTTTTATATGTTCTACTGATCAGTCTTCTGTTGCTGTGTTCAAACGCTACAGTCAAGGCAGATACCATTCATGTTCAATTACCAGTTCCAGGAAATGTACTAGCCTTTTGTTATCCTTCAGGATTTGATACATTCATTTTTCATCAACCTGGTGGTTATTTTGGTTCGATGTGGTATGTAAATGGTTCGTATCAAACAACGGCAGATTCACTTATATTTACACCATCATCTTTTGGTACGATTACTATTGATGCTACCTATGGTATTTTAAATGTAGGTGTTGCTTTGAAACTTTATGGTGGGCCTCCGTCTCATGCCGATATTACAACCAATGGTATCATGAATCTTGCTAAAGATACGGCGTGGATGTGTGGTAGTAGTATAAATTTGGGTGCTACTATCAATGGATCTGAAGTCCTTTCTTTGTATTGGGGAAGTGTTACAGGATATCATAACAATACTAATTTCGTAACTATCACCACTCCCGACACCTACTTCTTCTATCAGGATAATACTTGCGGGTCCACTATCGATACCGTCCAAGTTATCGCCGAGCCCTCCAGTCTCCCGATATGGAGCGATACAACATTTTGCAACACTCCGATATCGCTGACTCTGGATCCGGGATTGGGATGGAATTACTTATGGAATACGGGAGCGACTACACAGACGCTTTTTGTAGATACTGCTGGCACCTATACGGTGAATCTCAGTAATCACTGTACGAGCGGATCGGTGAGTATGACCGTATCTCATCAGTCATATCCTTTGCCGGATCTCTCTAGTAATATTAATGGACTTCCGCATTGCGCCATGGATGTTATTGTTTTGGATCCCGCACCCGGGTACGCTTATGATTCGTATACTTGGAGTACGGGAGCTACGACGCCTACACTTACGGTGAGCAGCCCTAATGGCGATTATTATGTGACTGTTACACAGGGTGGTTGTTCAGAATCCGCCTATACACCGGTATCTTTCTATTCCTATCCTGCATCGTCAGAAATCTGCGTCGTAACGGTGGATATCTCTTTGAATAAGAACAAGATTGTGTGGACTGCTGATTATGAACCAATTTTTGGTGATTTCGCTTACGCCAAAATCGCTTCGTACAATGTGTATAAAGCTGTCGGGTTCAATAGCTGGAGTCTTATCGGCAATGTTCCGGCTGATCAGGAGCATACTTTCATCGACATGGCCAGCAGCCCATCTACCGTATCATCATTGTACAAAATATCCATGGTGGATACATGCGGCATGGAAGGACTAAAATCTTTTTATCATAAAACCATCTTGTTGGCAGTAACTCAAGGTGCGAACCCTGGTGAAATTCCTTTGATTTGGAACGCATATCAAGATGAATCGGGCGTTTTCCAAGTGGATAAATACTATATTTATCGTGGAGATAGTCCGGGAACACTTAGCTTGCTGGATTCCGTTCCAGGCTACAACAATAACTATATTGATACCGGTATATATACGCAAAAGTATTATCAGATTGGCGTAGTAAAAGTTGGCGGCTGTAATTCTTCGCCGACGCCTTTCAAGAGTAAGAGTATTACCAGCGGAAGCTTCAGTAATATTGCGAACAATACCATTAGCGGCATAAGCGATTTCGCTTCTATTAACAACATCTCTGTGTATCCCAATCCTTCCACTGGTATCTTCCAGGTGAGAGGGAAATCGATTTCTCTTGTAGAAGTCTTGGATGAGACTGGCAGAGTTCTTCTTCAAACAAAAAATACTACTGTTGATGTAACGCAGTTTGTTGCAGGAATCTATCATGTCCGCATCACCTCTGGTGCGGGGTCAACGTCACATCGTACAATAGTTGTTCAGTAGCAGTTCCGCATAGTAGGTAATCCTATTAAAGCATTGCAATAAAAAGGCAGAGCGAATAATAAAATAAAGAGTTAACTTTTGGTGCGGAGTTTGAAAATCGCAAGCGAAATAAGATTTTTTTGTGCGTTGCTGACTAAGGTTTATTAAGTGCGATTTGAAAACTTCAACAACGGGAATGAAGAAACAGAAAGCTTTGTGTAGCTACTTTATTTTCGAAGTCAAAGGATTGGCCAAACCGGAATATTTTACCAGTTCCATCTTTACTTTACCAACAATGATTTCGGATTCGGCAAACAGGGGAACATGATTTTTATCGTCAGTAACCCAAAGTACCATAGGGTATGGGTCTTTGAACACATTACCCGTAGCAACCATGGGTTTAAATTTTAAGCAATTGAAGGTTCCTGCTTCTATGGTCAGTTGTTGTTTTCCTAAATAAACAATTTTAGAGGTGTAAACCGTATCGTCCAGAAAAAAATTGATAGGTACACTTTCGCCAATTTTAGTCTTGGTAAAATCCAAAGTTCTCGCGTAATAAATAGCAGAAATAATATCTTGTATATAAGGTGTGGTTTTAGTTGTGGTTTGAAGGTTTTTTTTATTATTCATACTGTAAGCCATGTTCTTGTTTTGATTAAAAGTAACATCCTGACTTATTTTATAACCCCCTTCGTTTACACGCCTTATAAATAGCCATGGCGCTAGTGCTTCTTCATCAATATAGGTTTCGTATCGGTCAACAACTTTGTAAAAAAGATTGAAAGCACCTTTTGTTAAGCCGAGACCAACTACATGCAAAGTATTACGACCGCCAATAATTTTATTTTCGTTTTTAATTTGCAATTCTGCTTCACCGGCATTGACATGCCCTGTTAATATGGCGTCATAATAAACGCGATAACGTGTGTATTCGCCTCTTTTAAATGCTGTGTTGGGTGCCTTACGGAGAGTTTGAGCATACGATGGAAAACACATCATTCCAAAAACTGCTACTAAAATAAAAACGACCTTTTTCATGATTTCTAATTTTTGGTTATGCCGATAAAACAAAAAATGTTCCAATGTTAAAATTCAACTGCGCCCTATTTAATTATTAACGGAAATACTGACTGAAGAATTATCAATCAAGTATTCATCTTGTGTCATATCTACTAACCAGTTAATGTTTTTCTTTATCAATCGAAGCTTATGAACTTTAGCAAGCTTGGTATAGCTATATTCGGCCGTATCATTATGAACAGAACAAACAATATCCGAAATCGAAAGTTCGTCGGCTTCCTGATTTTGCAAACCGCTGATTTTATTTTCATTTTCAAGATAATTCACCGTGTTTATAGTGTTTTTAGTACCAAGTTTGCGAGCTTCGTTATAATGTTTTTCGTTTAAGTGGTATAGAAATTTGTAGGCAATCTTTTCGGGTTTGTTAAATTTTTCCGATTCAACTGCACCAAAGGAATAACCGATTCCATAAATAATATAATCAACTCTGTTGAGTACATTATCAAACTGTGGAGTAGCAACAAATTTTCCTTTTTTGTCAATTAATCCTACCTTTCCTGATGTGTCAACCATGGCAATGTCGCCAATAAAATTTGTTACCGAGTTAAATTGAGGTTTAATAACATAATTTCCTTCTTCATCAATGTATCCCCATTTCTCGCCATTTTTCACGGCTATTAATCCGTTAACCAAGGCAAATTGAACTTCGTTATATTGTGGATTGATGATTACTTTTCCTCTGCTGTTGATAAAGCCCCACAGATTTTCTGATTTAAAAGCAGCAATGCCTTTATAGAATGCGGTTGCTTCTTCGTATTTTTCAGCAATAATATTTTTACCATTCAGATCAATATATCCGTATTTGGCACCATCAGTTGAAACCAATGCACTTGACTCATTAAAGGGGGCAATATCTTTGTATTTAAAATCGATGACTGTTTTGCCGTTTTTATTAATGTAGCCCCAGAGTGCATCCACTATTTTATTGGTAATTGGGTCTTTGATAAACTTATAAACGGCCGCACGACCTTCGGTAAAATCCATCACGCGGTCGTATTGCGGAGCAATTTTCATGTTTCCTTTTTTGTCAACAAAGCCCCATTTGTCACCTATTTTAACTTTGGCTAAACCATTATGAAAATTTCCGGCATAGAGTGCATCAGCTAATTCAAAAACTACGTTACCTTTTTTGTTGATATACTGTATAGCGCCATTTTCGGGAACCACACAAGCCAGATCTTCCGAAAAATTAGACGCGTTTTCATAAGTTGCAGCAATTACATATTCTCCCTTTTCGTTTATAAAACCAAACTTTTCGTCATCATTAGCTACTAGTGCCAAACCATCAATAAAAAAATCGGCATAGGAATATTGAGGAATGATAATGTATTTGCCTGTTTTGTCAATGTATCCCCATTTTTCTTTTAGCGAAACAGGATATAAATCGGGTTTGAATTTTTTTTGATCACACGAAGATAAAACAAACAAAAGCAGCAATTGTGAAATCAGGATTTGTTTTTTCATTTTTAGCTTTTTGATTTTAAGCAAAAGTATTTAATTTTATGAACTCAAAAAAGCTCCATGAATTTATTAATTTAGCAACCTTAATTAATTTAAATTTGATCAGTCAGCAAAACATACAATCCATACTCGATGCTGCCCGAATAGATGAGGTTATAGGTGAATTTATTTCCTTAAAGAAAAGAGGAGTGAATCTGCTTGGCTTATGTCCGTTTCATACCGAAAAAACACCCTCGTTTACTGTTTCACCTGCTAAAGGAATTTATAAGTGTTTTGGTTGTGGCAAAGCAGGTAATGCTGTGAACTTTATCATGGAGCATGAGCATTACACCTATCCCGAAGCGCTGCGATTCCTTGCAAAAAAGTACTTGATTGAAATTGAAGAACGGGAAGAAACGCCCGAAGAAAAAGAAGCACATAACGAAAAGGAAAGTTTGTTCAACCTAAATGCTTTTGCGCAAAAGTTTTTTACGGAGAATCTTTTTAAATCGGACCAGGGAAAAGCTATCGGATTGCCTTATTTCAAAGAGCGTGGATTTTCAAGAGAAACAATTGAAAAGTTTGGACTTGGTTATAGTGATGATAGCTGGAATCACTTTACTGATCATGCTATTGCTAACGGCTACAAAGCGGAGTATTTGGAAAAGCTGGGACTCACGGCTTCAAAAGATAATAAACGTTACGACCTTTTCCGTGGAAGAGTGATGTTTCCCATTCATAGTTTGATTGGCAGAGTGATTGGATTTGGTGGCCGAATTTTAAGTTCAGATAAAACCAAACCTAAATATGTTAATTCGCCCGAATCGGAGATTTACCATAAAGGGCAGGTGTTATATGGTTTAAATTTTTCAAAAACAAGCATTGTTTCCAATGATAATTGTTTGCTCGTTGAAGGGTACACAGATGTCATTTCGTTGTTTCAGGCAGGGATTGAAAATGTGGTTTCCTCTTCGGGAACTTCGCTTACTGTTGAGCAAATAAAACTCATCCGTCGGTACACTAATAATATCACTATTTTATACGATGGTGATGCTGCAGGAATCAAAGCATCTTTCAGAGGGATTGATTTGATTTTAGAAGAAGGCATGAACGTTCGTATTGTCCTTTTCCCTGATGGCGAAGATCCCGATTCCTTTTCCAAAACAAAAAGACCTGCCGAAGTAAAAGATTTTATAAAAAACGAAGCCAAAGATTTTATCAAGTTTAAAACGCAGTTGCTTTTAAAAGAGGCGTCGGATGATCCTTTAAAAAAGGCAAGCTTAATAAAGGAAATTATTCAGTCCGTTTCGTTAATTCCGGATGGCATCACAAGGTCCTTGTATGTAAAGGAATGTAGTGCATTGCTTCGGGTTGCGGAACAAACACTGATTAATGAGTTAAATAAGCTATTACGCAAAAACAGCACAAAAAAAACACAAAACGACTATCAAAATAATGAGTATGAAGTAACTGAATTTATTACCGAAAAGCAACTGGATTTACTGCCCGAAGACTCTGAACTTCAGGAAAAGGAAATCATTCGTTTATTACTGAATTATGGAAACAATCAAATGGAGGTTATTGGAGTAAACGAAGAAAACAAAGAAGAAACAATTACTGTAAGTGTTGCCGAATATATTGTTCAGGATTTGGTTGGGGATGATTTTATTTTTGATTATCCTTTGTTTGCTATGATTTTCGAAGAGTTTAGGACAAATGTTGAAAATTTTAACTCATTCGATAATTCTTTTTTTACAAAACATTCGAATCCGGACATTCGAAATTTAAGCATTGAGTTATTGATTAGTAAAGATGAGCTTAGCAAGAACTGGGAGAATAAGTACGGAATTTTAACTAAAACAGAAAAGGATAATTTAAAAAAAACCATTTTACATGGTTTGAATTCGGTAAAAGACAAAAAAATAAAAATTAAACTCAACTTCTTATTAAAAGAAATTGAAACAAGCGAAAAGGATGAAGACATACTTATACTTCTATCAGAATATAATAAGTATCTTTTGCTTAGAAGCAAGTTGTCAATTCCATTGGGAAAGGTTATTGATAATTAAATCCTATTGGAATGTTTGCAAAGAGCAAAGCTTTTTATAAACTCCGTTTAATTCGGATAGTGATTGGTGGTTTCCTCGTTCAACGATATATCCTTCTTGTATCACTATAATTTCATCAGCATTTTGTATGGTTGATAAGCGATGTGCAATAACGACACTCGTTCTGTTTTGCATCAATTTAGTCAATGCATCCTGAACTTGTCGTTCTGATTCGGTATCAAGGGCAGAGGTAGCTTCATCAAGCAAAAGAATTGGTGGATTTTTTAGGATAGCTCGGGCAATACTGATGCGTTGTTTTTGGCCACCCGATAATTTATTTCCTCTATCTCCAATCTGAGTTTGATATCCGTTTTCGGCTTCCAAAATAAAATCATGTGCATTGGCAATCTTAGCTGCTTCAATTACGTTGGCTTCGCTAATGCCTGTTGTTCCAAAAGCAATATTGTTAAAAATGCTATCATTAAAAAGAATGGGCTCTTGCGATACAATGCCTATTAATCCTCTCAGTTCGTTTATTTTTAAATCAGTTATTGGGTTTCCATCAATGAATATTTCTCCATGAGTACAATCATAAAAACGAGGCAGTAAATTAATCAATGAAGATTTCCCGCCACCCGAAGAGCCCACAATGGCAATGGTTTGACCTTTTTTAATTGTTAAATTAATGTCAGATAAAACTAATTTTTCTTCGTATGCAAAGCCAACATTTTTAAATTCTATTTCATTTTCGAAAGTTGAAATCGCTTTAGCATCGGGCTTTTCAACTATCACTTCAGCAGCATCCAACACTTGTTTTACGCGCTCAACGGAAGCAAGGCCTTTTCTTATACTATAAAAAACCTGACTAAAACTTTTTGCAGGATTAATAATTTGTGAAAAAATGGCTAAATAAGCAATAAACGTTTCTGCATTTAAAACACCATTGTTTACCATCACTAATTTTCCACCAAACCAAAGCACGACTACAAAAACAGATGCACCTAAAAATTCACTGAGCGGTGAAGCCAGGTCGCGCCTTCGGTAAATGCTTGTCATTTGCTTTATGTAAGATTTGTTTTGAGTGGTGAATTTTTTTTCACTTGAAGCGAGTGCGTTAAATGCTTTAACTATGCGGATTCCCGAAACGGTTTCTTCAATTATGGCAAGCAGATTACCAAACTGCTGCTGAACATTAAGCGATTTTTTTTTCAAATTATTTCCTACAAGACCGATCACTAAACCAGTCACCGGTATTAGAATCAAAACCAATAATGTCAGTTGTGGGCTTATTAAAAGCAGAGCAATAAAATAACAAATAATGATTAAAGGTTCTCTGAATAAGGCATCCAACGAACCAATAATTGACGTTTCAATTTCCTGTACATCCGAAGTCATTCGCGAAAGTATATCGCCACGTTTCCGTTCTGTATAATAGGACAGGGGAAGTATCAGCATTTTTTTAAAAAGGTCGTTGCGGATATCCATAACTATTCTGCTACGGACAGGTGCTAAAATATACAAGGCAGCATATTTGAAAAAGTTTTTCAGCAAAAACATTACAATTACCATTAGCGAAAGAAAAATCAATCCATAAGTTTTACCCTCTTGTTGGATGAGATTACTGAAAAAATAATTAAAATAGTTGGTGAGGTAGTCAGCAGTTAAACTATACGCTGGTTTTTCTAATACAAGTTGTGTTCGGCTAAACAATAATTCAAGAAAAGGGACAATCATGAATAATGAAAAGAGCGAAAAAAACACCATCAACAAATTGCAAAATATATTCAACAGAATTCCCCACCAATAGGGAATTATATAACGGAATATAAAAATGGATTTTTTCAAAATTTAAGATAATATTAGCAAACTTACATAATTTTTCCGGATGCTTTGTTTGTGAAAATTCAATTGAAAGAACCGAATTAATAAATTTAATACCTTTGCTGCAATGGATACTACAAGGCAGAATAAAATTTCGCGATTGATTCAAAAGGAAATAAGCGAAATCATGCAAAGCGAATTTCGAAATGCATTCGGCAACGCGTTGATTACAATTACCGGTGTTCGTGTTACCTCCGATTTGGGCATAGCACGCATTCAACTTAGTGTTTTCGGAACTAAAGAAAAAGAAACTGTTGTAAAAAACATGAATGAGGGCTCTAAAGAAATACGACGTCATCTGGGAAATCGTTTAAAAAACCAACTCAGAATCATTCCGAACATTCAATTCTTCCTGGATGATTCGCTTGATCAAATGGAACATATTGAGAAACTTCTTAAACAATAAACGTTTGAATTTTCCATTATTTATAGCAAGGCGTTATCTCTTTTCCAAGAAATCGCATAATGTTATTAATATTATTTCGTGGATTTCTATATTCGGGGTAAGTATAGGAACCATGGCACTTATTATAGTGCTTTCGGTATTCAATGGTTTCGAGTCGCTTGTTATATCACTATTTAATTCCTTTAATCCCGAAATGCAAATTACTCAAAAAGTGGGTAAGACTTTTCATGCAAACGCCATTCCTGTTGAGTCAATTAAAAAACTTCCGGGGGTTTTGTACTATAATAATGTGTTGGAAGATGTAGCATTACTCAAGCATGGCGATAAACAAAATATTGCAACGGTTAAAGGTGTTGAAGCCGATTTCAGGAAAATGAGCGGACTAGATACGCTGCTTGTTCAAGGAAAATTTGTTCTCGAACATCTGGATGAAAATTTTGCGATAGTAGGACAGGGGATCGCTTATAATTTAAATCTTCGATTGAATGATTATTCCGAACCAATTTCAGTTTATACCCCAAGACGCGGAATATCGTCAACTTTAGATCCAAGCGATGCATTTAATAATTTGTTTATTTACCCATCTGCTTTTTTTGGTGTACAGCAGGATTTTGACACTAAATACATCATAGTCCCCTTACGATTTGCTCGCGAATTATTCGAATATAAGGATGAGGTAACCTCCGTTGAATTGGGCTTTGCAAAAGGTACTGACAAAAATGATTTGCAAGAAAGAATACAAAAACTGTGTGGCAATAAATTCGTTGTAAAAAACAGATTTCAGCAACAGGAATTATTATATAAAATTATGAAGTCGGAGAAGTGGGCTATTTTCTTAATTCTCTCTTTTATACTATTAATAGCAACTTTCAATGTTATTGGCACACTTACTATGTTAATTCTCGAAAAAAGAAAAGATGTTTCTATTCTCTGGAGCATGGGTGCAGAAAGTAAAAGTATACGAACTATATTTTTATACGAAGGGATGTTAATCTCATTAATTGGAGCTGGCTTGGGATTGTTTTTAGGTGGTGTCATTTGCTGGTTACAACAATCATTTGGACTAGTACAAATACAATCCGAAGGGGCTTTTGTTGTAGAAGCATATCCTGTAGATATGCAGTTTCTGGATTTTGTCTATGTCTTTGTTACGGTTTACTGCATTGGCTTTCTATCTACATGGTTTCCTGTCAGACAGGTTTCGAAAAAGTATTTGAACAACAAATTTGATTAGTTTTTAAAATAAAAAAATAATAAAGGCCAGCAAAATAAAATGCTTATTTTTGCGTTTACAGAAAAAATTATTTGCTTAAATGAAAAATCTAAAATTAGTATTGGTATCTGTTTTTTTGTTTGTTTTTATTTGTGGTCTGTTTAGTTGCAGTCCAAAAACATGTAAACAAATGAGAGGATACAAAAGCGATGTTCGTAGAGGATTAGCAAAATAGCAAGTCCTTAAAGAATGTTACTTGATAGTGAAAGTAATGATGAACTCCGCACCATTATTGTTTTTCATTTCAACTATTCCATTTAACTGATCGTGAACAAGAATATTTACTAATCGCAATCCCAATGAGGTTGACTGTAAGGAATCAAACTCAACAGGCAATCCTATTCCATTATCCTTTACCAACAAGGTGCAAAATTTATGATCGTTAACAAATTCAATAGTTATTTTCTGTTTAAAATTTTTTGCCTTGAATCTTTCATTGTCATTAGGGTAAGCGTATTTCAATGAATTGCTGATAAGCTCGTTAATAATCATTCCACAGGGTATAGCTGTATCAATATCTAGTTCAATGTTGGAAATCGCAATTTCTGTAATTGTGTTTTTTTCTGCACCATAGGAAACAAGCAGGTTTGATGAGAGTTTTTGTACATAACCCGAAAATTCAATACATGCAAGATTTTCCGACATGTATAAATCTTCATGAACCAATGACATAGTACGAATACGTTCCTGTAGTTCTTTGAATTTTTGTAAAATAATTTTATCATGAATATCCAGCATCTGAATATTGATAAGTGATATAATAACCTGCAAATTGTTTTTTACCCGGTGATGAATTTCGCGTAATAAAACATCTTTTTCGAACAAAGCATCTTTTATTTGTTGTTCAGAAAGTTTACGTTCCGTGATGTCTCTTATAATACCGGTTATCAAAACAATATTGTTGTTGCTGTCAGTGATTACTTTCCCGTTTTCTTCAATGTGAACGACTTCGCCATTTTTCTTCACAACTCTGCAAAATGTCGATTTTCCTTCTTTATTCTCCAGCGTTTCGATAAAATCAGCCATAGCAAGTTCACGGTCATCTTTG
>Ga0172375_10001973_pt1 | contig 32601 bp, 36 predicted proteins | sample LakKiv1m_FD_114537 | JGI IMG/M metagenome (GOLD analysis project Ga0172375, IMG submission 114537) | Freshwater microbial communities from Kabuno Bay, South-Kivu, Congo - kab_092012_11.1m | ecosystem: Environmental > Aquatic > Freshwater > Lake | place: Democratic Republic of the Congo... | reverse complement strand
ACCAGGCGTTACAATACAAAACGCCGGCTAAAATATATTTTGGGAAAACCTGTTAAAAGTTTTTGATCGTTTACATCTATCAGTTGTTAAAAATTGGTCTTGACAAAGGGGTAAGGTTTAGTCTAAATATTAGGTAAAAAACTGACAGGATTATCAAAAAACCAATGACGATAATGGGGAAAAAATTTACGAAAAATCTTAAAATCACATTGACGACAAAGTAAAATAACTGTGTCAGATTTTCCCAAGGATCAAGGACCGGATCGGCGTCGCTTACACCGTTATCTGCCATATTAATATTCTATACTTATTTGTCTACATCTGCCGTCTTTTTAATCAAACAACTTTCCAATTAATCCAATTTTTCCCGGAGGAAAATATCGATAAATCGCGGTCCCGACCACACTTTGGGTTGGAATAAAACCAAATTCGCGCGAGTCAGATGAGCGCGGCCGATTGTCGCCCATCACAAAAATATAACCCGCCGGCACAGTTACCGGTTGATCTGCTTTCAAAAAGCCGCCATCCCAAAGATTGGTGGGTGCGGAAATATAGTTTTCTTGGAGTGGTTGATTATTAACGTAAACCAATTGATTCTTGACCTCAATCTTATCGCCGGGCAGTCCGATTAGTCTTTTAATATATTGGACATCGCGGTTGCGCGGCGAGTTTACAACAACAATATCCCCCCGTTCCATCGGCCGCAGCTTATAGGTAATTTTACTCATCACAATCCGCTCGCCCGTATGTAGAGTCGGCTCCATCGAAGCACCCTGCACCTGGGTCGGCTGGAATAAAAAAAGGACAATGACGATATACAGCGAGCCGGCAAATGTGATCGTCTCCAAACAATCCATGACGAAGTTGATAATCCCCTTGATCATTTTTTCACCGGAACAACTTTTGTCTTTCCTTCTCCTTCTAAATTCAATAAATTAATCAGCTCCCCACTCGTCGGCAAGACAAATTTAGTGTTGTTTTCCAAAACCGTTGCCGACACTTCCAGCCGGCGCCAGGCCTGAGCTTTTTCGTCGAAATATTTGTTGGCGGCCTCGGCCACTTGTTTGATCGCATTGGCCTCGGCCTGCGCCCGCAGGATTTTTGCCTGCGCATCACCCTCAGCACGCAAAATCTCGGCTGATTTTTTACCGTCGGCCTCCAGAATCTGACTTTGTTTCACTCCCTCCGACTGTAAAATGGCAGCCCGTTTTTCCCGCTCGGCCTTCATCTGCAGACTCATCGCCTGAGTAATCTCTTGTGGAGGCTCAATTTTTTGTACTTCAACCCTTGTTACTTTTACTCCCCAGTTATGAGTCACCTCATCCAACACATCGCGCAGACTGGTGTTGATCACGTCGCGGGCAACCAAAGTCTCATCGAGTGTCTTATCGCCGACCACGTTTCTTAAATTTGTCTGCGCCAGCGTGGTGGCGGCCGTGTCAAAATCTTCAACCTCAAACTCCGCTTTAACCGGATCAATCACCTTAAAATAAATTACCGCATCGACCAACACCGTCACATTGTCTTTGGTAATTACCTGCTGCGGCTCAACCTGGATTACCTTCTCCCGGACATCAACCGTAATCAAACTTTCAAGATAAGGAAGGATGAGGTTTAGTCCCGGTTCGGCAATCGATTTAAATTTCCCCAGCCGCAATACCACTCCTTTTTCAAACTGATTAATAATCCGTACCGACTTTAACAAAGTCACCAAAGCTAAAATTACGAGAATGATCAGTAATGGCATAATAAAAATTTAGAATTTATAATTCAGAATTTAGAATTAAATTTATAATCTAGAATTGGTATTTCAAATTCCAGAATTCAATTCTGAACTCTAAACTCTGAGTTCTAAATTATTTGACTTTCAACGTAACTCCAGTCACCGACTCAATTGTTACCTCCTGACCAACAGCAATCGCCTTGTCGCTTTCGGCGCGCCAAACTTCGCCCTCGATTTTTATCTGCCCGGGCCGATGTGACTCAATTGATTTGACAACGACGGCCCTTTGCCCGATCAGCCGGTCAACATTGGTCTGTTTGGTTTCAATTGCCAGCTTCTGCTTAACAAACCGTCGGCCGAAAACCAAATACAACACCACCAAAACAACCGACGCAACCAATGCCGCCGGAAATGATTTAACCAAAGCCCCCAATCCCCCGGACAACATGAAAATTACCCCAACCAACAGCAGATCAAATCCGGTTGCCGCCCCCAGCAAAATCTCAACAATCACGCAGATTACCCCTAAAATTACCAGCAGATAATTATTATTCATTACCAATATTGTAACAAACATTTCTCTCTTTTAGAATTCAACATGTCCTACTTCAGTTAATTAATTAACTGAAGTATGTCGATCATGGCTCAATTTGCAACAAATTAAGATAATTTGTCTTGATGAGTTATCATATCAATGATAAGATTAGAGCATGCAGATTATCGCCGATCTTCATATCCACTCAAGATTTTCTCGGGCAGTGTCACCTAAAATGGACCTTTATGAAATCGCCTCTTGGGCTGATAAAAAAGGAGTTCAGCTTGTTTCCACCGGCGACTGGACTCATCCTTTCTGGCTCCAGCATATTAAAGACACGCTTGTTGAAAACACCTCGGGAATTTACCAAATAACAAACCGCTCCTATAAGGCGCGCTTTCTTTTGACGACCGAAGTCTCCAGTATTTATTCGCAGGGCGGGCAAGGACGCCGGGTTCACAACCTGGTTTTTTCTCCATCCATATCCGCATCTGAAAAAATCTCCAGGGAACTGCAAAAAAGAGGCTGTAACTTGCGATCCGACGGCCGACCGATTATCGGCTTATCGTCAGAACAATTGCTCGAGATGATTTTGGAAGTCGACGAAAACTGTATGCTGATCCCGGCCCACGCCTGGACGCCTTGGTTTGCAATCTTTGGTTCCAAATCCGGATTTGTCTCGATTAACGAGTGTTTCGGTGATATGGATAAATATATTTATGCCGTTGAAACCGGGCTTTCCTCTGATCCGATCATGAACTGGCAGATTACCGAACTGGACAATCGATCGATTGTTTCTTTCTCCGACGCCCACTCGGGAGCAAAAATCGGGAGAGAGGCAACCGTATTTACATGTAACACGAAACATGAAACATGTAGTATTAATTATCAAGATATCGTCGACGCGATCAAACAAAAACCCGACAGTCATTTAAAAATCGGCTATACGATCGAGTTTTTTCCCGAAGAGGGCAAATATCACTGGTCGGGCCACCGCGCCTGCAATATCAAATACTCGCCCGACGAGGTTGCCAAAAACGGTAAAATCTGCCCGGTATGCCATCAGCCTCTGACCATTGGAGTGGAAAATCAGGTGCGCGATCTGGCGGCACGCCCTATCAGAAAAGAAGACCTTCTGTTTATCCAAAATTCCGCCGGGCTCACCTTCGTCTACGACCACGAAAAAAAACGCCGTCCTTTTGTTTCTATCGTCCCCCTCATGGAAATCCTGACTGAGATTAACAGCGGATCATCAATCAAGGCCCTCCGTGAATATGATAACCTCACCGCCAATTCTAACAGCGAGTTTAATATCCTTCTTCGCTTGCCCTATGAAGAAATTGAAAAAAAGGGGGGAGCAAAGCTACGTCAGGCGATTCAAATCGTCCGTGAGCGTAAAGTTTATGTTGACCCGGGTTTTGATGGTGTTTTTGGAGTAGTTAAAATTTTTAACAACCCCAACAAAGCAGGGGCAGACGACGCAAACAAACCCGAAAACCAACCTACCCTATTTTAATTGAGAATTTAGAATTATTAAATAATTAATTCCCCATTTTAAATTGTTAAACAATTTATTGCTTTTTCTCATTATTTTTCTTCTTCCCACCCAACTGGGCCGTCACTTCTTCTTTCCTTTTTCCTATCTTTCGGGCGTCCGCAGCGACTATTTGGCGCCAACTCTCTATGTGACGGATCTTTTGGTGATTGCCGCGGCAGCATTAAATTATAAAGTTGCCTCCGCTTGGTTTGTCGCACTGAAACAAAAATATCGATGGGAATTAATATCTTTTGCTTTTTTTGTTTTTATCAATATGGCTGCCGCGGCAATCATATCAATCACAGTCTATCGCTGGCTAAAAGTCATTGAATGGGCGGTTTTATTCTTAATTATTGCCGTTAATAGACGCCGTGCTTACCGATTAATATTTAAGGGGTTTTTCTTTGGCGCAATCGCTCAATTTATAATCGTCCTTTTCCAATTGATTCACCAGCATTCCCTCGGCGGAGTTCTTTATTGGTTGGGCGAAAGACCTTTAAGCCTATCGATGCCGGGGATTGCCAAAGCTTCACTTCAAGGGGTAGAACTGCTGCGTCCATACGGGACTTTCTCCCATCCTAATTCGCTCGCGGGTTTTTATCTTTTGATCTACGCCTGGACAATCACCCAAAAACCCCCTTCCCAATCACCGCTGTTAAGAAGCGCTCTTTTGTTAATTTCAACGTTCCTTGTCTTTTTTTCTTTTTCCAAGGTCGCCATTGTTGCTTATTTGATAATTAATTTCTCCGTTTGGTTGTTGTCAAAAAAACCAATTGATTGCCGTCTTTGCGTTGTGGCAAAAATATTAATTCCTTCTTTGCTCGCGCTGGTTTTTCTGTTGGCCAAAACCGATCCGTTAAGTTTGCAAAAACGCCTTACTCTCATTAAAAATTCCTGGGAAATCTTTTTAAAACATCCGGTGTTTGGGGTGGGTTTGGGCAATTATTTGACGGCCCAAAACCTCTTTCCCAACCATTTTGCCGACTATTTTCAACAGCCGGTTCATAATATTTTTCTGCTGGGCCTGTGCGAAATAGGACTGGCGGGGCTGATTTTTATGACAATCATTGTAAAAACAATTTGGCCGCTTATTCGCAGATTGCAAGGAAAGTCCAATTTGTTGATTTTGTTAACAATAATTATCACTGGATTTTTCGACCATTATTGGTTAACATTACAACAAAATTGGCTGCTGCTGGCAATCGTTTTGGCGGACATACTATCAATATCTGTCGTTACGGACAAGCGGAAACCTGTGTTTGTCATTCCGGATTTAATCCGGAATCTATATAATAATACAAATTAAATAGATTCCTGCTCGGAGGCAGGAATGACAAAATAATGACAAAAAGAAACTCCATTATTGATTCGCTGCGCGGGCTGGCGATTCTAGCCATGATTATGATTCACACCAACGCTTATTTTTTGGAGCGGGGCGGCTGGGTGAGTTTTGTCTGGAACGAACTACAGTTTGCCGTGCCTGTTTTTATTTTTTGCTCCAATTATATTTACTGGCAAAGGTTTTTGGCGCGGGGAAGAAAGTCTATAGGCAGTTATTTTAAAAACCGGCTGTTTCGATTGGTTATCCCTTACTATAGTTTCCTACTGGTGTATTTGCCGATCGTCTATCTTAAAGAACCGCACAAACTCACCGCCGATTATCTCCTTAAAAGTCTTGCCGCCATAGGCGGAGTGGATATCGGTTGGCTGGTACTGCTTTTTTTGTGTCTTACTTTAATGCAACCGGCAATCGCCTTTTTAATACGAACGAAGAAGTGGGTTTGGTTATCTGCATATACGGCTCTTAGCCTGATAGTCACCCTTATCTTTCTTTTTCTTAAACCGTCGTTTGACTATCGCTGGACCATGTGGCTGCCCTGGTCTTTTTATATTATATATACATATTATTTTGTAAGGAATGAGGGGCAAAAATGGTGGTTACCGGTAAGTATTGCGGCGGGACTTTTGTCATTTGTCATTTGTTATTGGTTATTGGTCATCTGGAAAGCGCCGCTAAGTTTTTACCAGAATAAATATCCGCCCAATTTATACATGATTGGCTATGGTTTATTATCCATCCCGCTTTTATATTTATTCTTCCAAAGATTCAACTCCTTTCTTTACGCAACAAAACCGGCACTGGCATTTTTCAGCCGCTATTCGTACGAGGTGTTTTTTATTCATTACATTGTAATTTATGTTTTGACGGTTTACTTTAAAACAGTTAGGTTTACGCCCGGTGGGTTTTTTATCAGTGTTTTGTCAACAACTACCATTGTCCAAATTGGACTAAACAAAATCCGCGCGAAAATCATCTTTTTTCAGCATTATAAAGCGGCCCGACAATCTGGATGTTTGCGGGAGCCCGCAGGTTAAACCAGTCTTTAAATTCACCCGCCGAGACATCATACGAAGCGCTGTCTCCGGAAACATGGACCGAGTTTGCCCTGCCAAAACCAAAGTCGGCGTTAACGTTTATATCGTTAACTGAATTTAGAGGAGTTGTCCCGTGATTTTTTAATTCCGATTTGACCTTGTCCATATCCCAGGTATCAACACCGGCCGGGTTGGATTTGTCTGTTTGGAAAAGATGGTTTTTATCAACGTCGGAATTTCTTGCAAGTAATATCACATTAACAATGTCGGCCACTTCGTTTGGTCGCAACCAAGCGGTCTTATTATATTCGCCTCTTGATCCCCAGTCGCAATAAAACCAAGGGGAATCTTTATCATAAGCATTGTTGTTTAAATCACCAAAACTACCCACTCCTCCACCGGCGTCAGTTGCATGCTTGGTCCAACTGGTTCCCGACCAACCCACCTCGCCTGAACTAAAAACATAGCCGCCGTGAGTTGAGGAAAACCAGGCCTTGATCGGCGAGCCGTCTTTTACCATGACACGACCGTTGGTTTCGTTTACGGCTTGTTCCCAAAAGCCCCCTTTTGGATCGGAGTGAAAAACCTGACAGTATTCGGTGGCACAAATTGAGCCGGCGCCGCTGTTGGTGTAGGCTAATGCATAGGATCGAGCGGCAATTGCCTGCGCCTTAAGCGCCGCCATTCCGTCGGCCCCCCAACTGTCGGGCACCTCATAAATCCGCTTAACATAGTCCTCAAGCGAAAAAGAACCATAGCCCTCGACGTTAATCTGCACATTATCCCATCCCTTAATTTCCGAAAAATCATAATAAGCTCTCAGGATTGTTTCTTCGTTTTGCCCGGCCTTTGCCCGACCGTAAGCGCCCCATTGGTTTAGCCCAACCCTGTTTGGCACTCCGTAGGTAAAAAAACCAAAGCGCGGACTAAATCCCGGGTCGCGACCGTTGGTTAAATCGCTATCACATCTCCCCAGACTCCCGGCAGAGCGGGAAATATTGAGGCTGACCAATTTTTGGGCGATCAGTTGCTGTTGGAGAGCATTAAGCTCTGCCACCCGACTTTTCGTTTTCGCGATTTCTCCGCTCAACTTGGCCGCCTGGGCATCAACGTCCTGCTTGAGAACAGCCAACCTTTTGGTTTCGATTTCCAGGCTGGCTTTTATTTCCTCCAGGTTTTTTATATATAAAACAATCTTAATTATCGTTCTTTTGTCTTCATCAACCAAAGATTTTTGGTAAAAAAAATTACTCAGCGATTGGGAAAAATTATCCGCCACCAACATATTAATGAGGGTAGCCGAACTTTTAGTGATATTTTTGTAATAGTTTTTTGCCCTTTCATTAAGAATGATTTTTTGATAAACAAGGCTTTCTTCTCCTTTTCTTACCTCAATCTCTTTTTTCTTAATCTGATCGTCAAGAATAATTATTTTTGCCTTTATGTTGTTAAGCTGTTGAGTAAGTTGCTGATAGTTTGCCTCTTTGTTGTTGAGGTCTTTCTTTAAAGCCTCCAGTTCTCGGGTGACATCGTCCAGCTGGTCAGCTTTCACCCCGGCCGCAAACAACCCGGCCGCCGCCAATAAAATCAAACAAATAACGATCCGTTTCATTTTTTTATTATACCGCTTTCTCCCACGACTAATAACCAATAACTGATAACTATTAACTTATCAAGAGTAATCCGTTATACTAATTTTATGAAGCGCTTGATTTTGACTGCAATTTTATTTATTACCCCAGCTATTGTTGGTTCTTCCCGTGTTTATGCTCTTGACTGCACGGCCGAAAGGTGTGCTACCTGCGACCTTTGCGGTTTTTGCCAGCTTAACGGCACGCCAAAACCAACACCAGGCAATTGGGAATCCTGCCGCAACTGCCTGTATCCCGCTCTTACCGGATCTTCAGCCGACAGCATGGAAACTTTGCGCGTTGATCCTGCCACCAATATCCCGATTACTCCACAATCGGGCACCCATTACACTATGATCGGCTGCGTCAGTACCGGCGACGCTTTTGTCAACAGCGGAGCCGCCTCCGGCCTGGTTAATAAATTGTTGGATCTTATTTTTAAAACGGTTGGGGCGATTGCCTTTCTTTATTTAATCTACGGCGCGTTTTTAATTTTGAGTTCCAGGTCCGAACCCGAGCGGCTCAATCAAGGCAAGGGGATGGTTTATGGAGCTTTAATCGGACTAATTTTTTCACTGATGTCGGTTTTTTTGGTTAATTTGATTGCTCAGGGAATACTGCGCATTCCCGGATTTTCCCCAACCCCTACTCCCCAATAAATTAAGCGGGCTTATTTCAAGGCAAGTCGTCTCAAAAAGACTCCCAAAACTAAAGCAAAAGCCACCAAAGGAATAAGCATTTCCGGTCCGGTGCTGGGAATTGTGCTGGGGGTTTTTACCGCCCCTGAGTTGTTTGATTGATAAGGATGATTGGTGGGGTTGGCTTGACCGGCGGTTGGACTCAAAATCATAGCCGATGAGGTGGGGGCCGGTTCAAGACTTGGGGTAGGAGTTGCACTTGAGAATATTCCTCCCGAAAAAATCGGTTGCCCGCCTTTTTTAAAAAGGTTAATCCGGCCGGTAACAATGGCAATAAAAACAACCACAACCACCAATCCTAAGATGAAAGATATTGCTTTATTAAAACCCTCCATATGGAGATATTGTATCATTATAGGATATTTATTGCAATCGGGAGTTGATTTTTTAAGAAAATAGTAGGAAAATTTAGAGTATGGACCCGAACGCCGGTTCTCAAAACCCTCAGCTTGTTTTTTCCTGGGCCGCGCCCTTGCGGGCATATAAAAAACGCAGTAAAAGCGTTTTACGCTTTTATATAGCCGTTTCTCTGCTTTTGTCTTTGATTGTTTTTTTCTTTGGCGACCGAATATTGATTATCCCCATTATTACGGTTTTTTTCCTGTTTTACGTGTTGACCATCACGCCGCCGCCCGACGTTGAGAATAAAATCACTACTTTTGGCATCGACAGCGCCGGAATCACGCTGCGTTGGGAGCTGTTGTCACATTTTTACTTCACCAAGAAATTCGGGTTTGACATCATGACTGTCGTTAGTCATGCCCCATATTTTTATCATGCTTTTTTTGTTATTCCTTCGCCGGAAATTAAGACTCAGGTAATCAAATTGTTATCTCAACACCTGATGTATCAAGAAAAACCCCAGCGCTCCTTCACCGACAAAGCGGTTGACTGGCTGTCAAATTTATTGCCCGACGACGGCGAGGAAGAAAAAAAATCAAGCAACCCCCCGACTAAAAACTACTCAGCCTTGCTGCAAAAACTGAAACAGGCATCTCTTTAACACCAAACACTCTCCCCCATTTTATTACTCCTACATCAGAAGATACCAAAAAACCGTTCAAATCGCAGGCCAGCATTATTAAATCTAAGTCCGCCAAGCTATCCAAAAAACCAAAACGGGTTGCTTGTCTGTAACGGTCACGAAAAGTTTTTACAACCGACCCGATAGTTTTTTCAAACTCCACCTTATTTAACCCAACCTTCCCCATCATTAGCCGACCCGCCCTGATAATTTCCTCCTCGGCAACCGCCAGCCCCCGGTAGCTTCGGCGGCGGATGTCTTCGATTAACCGGTAAAAGACTTCTCCTCCAAGATTGGTTTTTCGGACGTCGGGAGATTTGATGGTGACTGTCGATAAGTACTTCTTTAAAAAAGATTGCTCTTTGTTTTCAAAAAAACTTAAAAACTCATCTACAATCCGCGGCGGCATAAAAAATCCCGCTCCTTTTTTATTAGCTTTAATAATTGTCTGGGTCATATTAATAATTACTTCTTCGGTTTTGTCTCCCATTCCCAAACCCGCCTCCATATTAAAAAAAAGGTTGGTGTCTAAAATATAATTATCCATGGGTTAATTATAGCAGACGACTTCGTTCACAAAAATTATGACATTTGCATTATGGTGATTTTAAAACATGAGGACCGAGGCTAGACTTATGACCTGATCTATTTTAATTATATTTTGACCTCTTGTTTTTATACCAGTAGTGCTTTAGGTTTATAATGGACACTATGTATACCCATCTTATGCTGGTTTGCAACCCATCGGGTTGCCAAAGCAGTCTTAGATGGGTATATCCTGAGCAAATTCATTTGCGAATGGTATATGTTTTGTTTATTTTGTAAACACACCGACACCGAAGTGATTGAAACGCGGGTTTCCGACGACGGGACCACCGTCAGGAGACGCCGACAGTGCTCAAAATGCGAAAAGCGGTTTACCACTTATGAGCGGATTGAGGAGTTGCCGATTTTGGTGATAAAAAAAGACGGTCGGCGCGAAAGGTTTGACCGGGAAAAACTGCGGTCCGGGCTCTTAAAAGCCGTTGGCAAAACCACGGTGACGGCCAATCAGGTAGAACAGGTGGTTGCCGCCGTGGAAAATGAGATCAAACAAAAAGATTCAACCGAGGTTGAAAGCCAAACAATTGGTAATTTGGTTGCCAAACAGTTAAAAAAAATTGATAAAATTGCCTACATTCGCTTTGCATCGGTTTTCCGCCGGTTCGTCGATATTGAGGACTTTGAAAAGGAGCTTAAGAAATTGTTATAAGTTAACATTAATATCAAAATGAAACTCGTCGGCATCAGCGAAAAAGTTTTTTTGGATCGTTATTCCTTAAAGGATAAAAATGGCGCGCCCTTGGAAAAAACACCCGACGAGATGTGGCGGCGAATCGCCAAGACAGTTGCTGAAGTTGAAAAGCCAGCCCTCCAAAAAAAGTGGAAAAAAGATTTTCTTTGGGCAATGCAGGATCTTAAATACATTCCCGGCGGCCGAATCCTGGCCGGAGCAGGCACTGGTTTTGAGATTACCTATTACAACTGTTTCGTTATCCCTTCTCCCAGCGATTCACGCGACGGCATCTTGGAGGCCTTAAAACAAATGGTGGAAATAATGGCCCGGGGCGGCGGGGTCGGCATCAACCTGTCATCGCTTCGTCCCCGGGGAACACGCGTCAAAAAAGTAAACGGCTTTTCCTCTGGACCATGCAATTGGGCCGAGCTTTTTTCCATCACCACGAAAGACATTATTCAACAAGGAGGAACAAGGCGAGGAGCGTTGATGTTGATGTTGTGGGATTGGCACCCGGACATTGAGGAGTTTATTACCGTCAAACAAGACTTGACCCGCATTAACGGGGCAAACCTATCGGTTAATGTCTCCGACTCGTTTATGGAAGCGGTGGAAAAAGATGCCGATTGGCCCCTGGTTTTTCCCGACATCTCAGACCCGGAATATGACGAAAAGTGGGATGGAGACCTGGAGGCTTGGAAAAAATTGGGAAAAAAACTGGTGGTTCATAAAATTGTTAAGGCCAGAAAAATTTGGGATTTAATTGCCGAGGCCGCCTGGAGATCCGCCGAGCCCGGGGTAGTTTTTATGGAGCGTTATAATAAATGGAATAATAATTATTATTGGAACAGAATCAACTGCGTTAACCCCTGCGGCGAAGAGGGCCTGCCGCCCTGGGGAGTGTGTAATCTTGGATCAATCAATCTTTGTTCACTTACAAAATCACCCAACATCGATCGACCGGGAACATTTGACTTTAATGTCCTTAAAAAACTTATAAGAATAGCCGTGCGCTTTCAGGACAATGTAATTAATATGGACGCCTATATTTTCCCCGGCATCCGCCAAACCCAATTAGAAGGAGAACGGCGGATTGGGCTTGGAACCATGGGTCTTGGTGATGCCCTAATTAAACTACACCTGCGTTATGGATCTGAGGAATCATTAAGGTTTATCGGCAGGGTTTACCGGATAATCCGCGACGAGGCGTATCGCACGACCATCGACATCGCCAAGGAAAAGGGGGCTTTTCCGCGGTTTGACAAAAACAAATATCCCAAGGGCAAATTTATTCAGCAAATGCCCAAGAGGCTGGTTACCGACATTGAAAAACACGGCACGCGCAACTCTATCCTTCTTATGCAGGCTCCCACCGGATCAACTTCGCTGATGGCCAATACCACCTCAGGAATTGAACCGGTGTATGAGTTTGAGTTTATTAGAAAAGACCGGCTGGGCCAACACATTTTGCGCCATCATCTTTACGACGCGTGGTATAAAAAACACCAAAAAGAAATTGAGGGCGGCAAATTAAAAAAACCCACTTGGTTTGTGTCGGCCAACGAATTGACACCCGAGGACCATATTAAGGTTCAGGCGACCATTCAAAAATATGTCGACGCTTCCATTTCCAAAACAGTGAACGCTCCCAAAACCCACACTATTGATGACGTCAAGCGGCTCTATACTTTAGCCTACAAGTTGGGGCTAAAGGGAATTGCCTATATGCGCGAAGGCTCGCGCTCCGGCGTCCTTGAAAGGGTAACAAAAAAGGAGGAGGACAAAACCAAAGTTCCCGACTACGTGATTAAACCGCGGCCGATGGTAGTCCACGGATCAACATATCGCATCAACACGCCGGTTGGGACTGCTTTTATTACAGTTAATACCAACGGCGGAGGAGAGCCGCTGGAAGTTTTTGTCACGGTTGGCAAAGCCGGAACCGATGTTTATGCTATGGCCGAAGGGCTGGCGAGAATGGTTTCTATTGCGCTAAGATTTGCCTCGCATTTACCATATCAACAGCGGGTGACGGAGATTGTTGCTCAACTGAGGGGAATAGGCGGGGCGCGCACAATGGGGTTTGGAAAAGACCGGATCCGCAGTTTGCCCGACGCGATCGCCAAGGTTTTGTCGATGCATTTTGGTTTAAACGGTGATGCGGAAAAGTCTCAAAAAACCTCAGCCGTCAAACCAGAACTAATCAGCGCGGTGGCCCAGCCGTCGCTGATCCAACCCCAAGAAGACGGCCTATTTGATATCTGTCCAAAGTGTGGTGAAGTTTCTCTTGCTCATGAGGAGGGTTGTAAGAAATGTTACGGTTGTGGTTATTCAGAATGTTGAAGTTCCCCAAATAATGAAGATTTATACAAAAACCGGCGATGACGGATCAACCTCCTTGTTTGGGGGAAGACGCGTTTCCAAGACAGATCCACAAGTTGAGGCCTATGGATCGGCCGATGAACTATCATCGCTTTTGGGGATGATTGTGGCCGAGGTTAACTCCTCTTTTACCAAAAAGCTTTTATCGACATGTCAAAAAGACCTTTATCGGATTATGGCGGCTTTGTCGGGAGCAAAAATCAACCCTAACTTTCTTAAAAAGGAAATAAATTTGTTTGAACAAGTGATTGACAATTTATCATTGGGGCTTTCTGAACTTAAAGGGTTTATTTTGCCCCAAGGCAATCGGGCAGCCGCCCTTACCCATTTTGCCCGCGCGGTTTGTCGCCGATGTGAACGAGAAACGATAAGATATTATCAATCGCACCAACAACCAGCCCGTCGGCAAAAAAAACTGATCGTTTGTTACTTAAATCGCTTGTCCGACCTGCTGTTTATACTCGCTCGGTCCCTGTCAAAAAACAAAGAAGTTGTTGTATGATGATTTTATGGCCGGCAAAAACTATACCCCCATTGACCGCTTGATCAAAAAAACTCCTCCAGGGGCCGTTTCTTTCCCCAAAGAAATGGCTCCGGCAAAATCGGCCGAGACGCCCAACTTGCTTGAAAAGCAGGAGCTTTTCTCGCAACAACCGACAAACAACCAGTCTCCAATTCAAATTCGCCCAACCTCAATTAAGCTCCCGCCCGATCTTAAAAAGCTGGGTCTGCGTCCCGTCGACAATGAAAAGCTGCCGAGATATGCCTCCATTAAGCTCCCTATTGCCGACGACAAAATTCTTCCCGGACTACACGCCCCGATCACTTCTTCGCTGCGCTGGCTGGCAACGTTGGCCATTTATTTGTTAAGACGGGCCCATTTGGGCTTAAAGATCATTCACGGACACGTAGTGCGGGTCATTAAAACATAAAAAATTAAAAAGAGGCTGCTTTTTTTATTTCTTCAGCTAGCGCCTCCTTGCTTGGGGCGCCGGAAAACTGCGAAACCGGTTTTCCCCCCTTAAAAATAACGAAGGTGGGGATGGAAAAGATCGAGTACTTAGAAACGAGTTCTGGGCTCTCATCAACATTAATTTTTACGAACTTAGTCTGGTTGTTTTCCCCGGCCAAATCCTCAATGATGGACGAAGCGGCCTGACAAGGACCACACCACGGGGCATAAAAATCCACAAAGACCACTCCCCCACTTTCCAACACATCTTTTTGGAAACCTTGAGAGGACGAGTTTAAAACAGCCATATCCGCTTATTATATATCGACCGCGGTTCTATTTGCAAAGATAAATAAAAAACGGGCCAAAAAAACACCCCCTTGAAAAGCTTGCCCATTCTTGATATTATAGGGCATTATGGATAATTATATGCTGCCCTCTCTTATAGACAAATTTGTTACTCATATCAAAAGCCAGGGAAAATCTCAGTTCACTATTATAGCCTATAAGAAAGATTTAGAGCAGTTTGCCGGATTTGTTACCGCTCGAGAAAAAACCGACCTGCGTGAAGTTTCCAAAGAAGATATCAATGCTTTTATTGAAAAACTGTTACAAGACAATTATACAAAAAAATCGGCATCACGAAAACTTAACTCAATAAGAACCTTCTTCAGATTTTTAAAAAATGATGGAATAATCACCCAAAACCCGTCACTGGATGTCGTCCACCCCAAATATGTTCAGACCGAACCGCACATTCTCACCAAGCTTGAATATCGGGCGCTGCGCGATTATGCTAAAGATGACCAACGCACTTATGCAATTGTTGAAATTTTACTTCAAACCGGGATTAGGATCGGCGAGCTGGCTAATTTAAAAACCAACGACATTGGCGACGACTTTTTGCACGTTGCCGACTATGGCAAAAATCCTTCCCGCCAGGTACCCATTAACCGCGCAGTTAAAAAGGCGGTTGAAGATTATCTGAAGACGCGACCCAACAATCAGGGTGGCTTTCTTTTTATTACCCGGACTGGCCACTCTCTTTTAATTCGCAACATTCGCCAGATTATTGGTCGCTGCTTTCGCGAGGTGGGAATAGACAACTCAACAGTCAACGATCTGCGCAACACTTTTATTGCCCATCAATTAATGAACGGGGCCTCTGTCGAATATATCGCCAAAATTGTTGGACACCGCCGTCTTTCTTCAACCGAAAGATTCTTAAACCTAATCAAAGAAAAGTCTGAGAAGAAAGAGCGGTTAGGAGAGCTTTAAACCAACTATTGAGCAATTCTCACCGGCATAATGACGTGCAAAAACGCAGGATTTTTCCCCGCCCTAAAAACCACCGGAGCGTCGGGACGAAGGATTTCGACAATCACTCTTTCCTGAGGAAAACGTGACAATAAATCAACAAGAAATTTATAATTGAAGGCAATTCTCTGGGTTTCTCCTTTTGTCTGGGCATCCATTATGGCAAAGTTGTCGCTGTCGCCGGCGGCGACCTTGGGGGTTAATTTAACAGATCTGTCCAGCGTTTCAAAAACCACGATATTTGACTGTTCGCGCGCAAAAATCGAAACCAGTTTCACGTTTTTTAAAAACTCTTCCCGATCAACTTCTATGGTTGTTTTCGTTTCCGCCGGAATCACCTTCTCAAAAGCAGGAAAGTCCCCATCAATTAAACGAGAATAAAAAACTGTATCATCATCTGCTACGGCAACCATTTTTTCTTTTTCCAAGAAATAAAACCTTATCTTCTGTTTTTCCTTAAAAATGCGTCCAACCTCCGTCAGAAAATCGGCGGGAATTAACATTGAGTTTGGGACAATCAATCCCTTTTCCCTTATCAAAGAAAGTCTGAAGCCGTCGGTTGATACCATCGTAGTCTCTTTATTATCAACAACGAAATTAACGCTTGTCAGGGCCGGCCGCATACTGTCCTGGGAAGAGGCAAAAGTAACAAGTGACAGTCTCTCAAAAAAATCGGGGCCAGCTTCGATTGCTTCCTCCTTAATAGAAGGAGGAAGGGGAAAGTCGTCTGCGGCAATAAGCGGAAAACTCCCCCTCGCTCTCCCTTGTTCGATCGACAGGTTTTTCTCTGAAATTGCCAGGTCGATGTTTCCGGCCGAGAGCAGATTTAAAAATTCCCCTATTTTTTTGGGGTCAACTATTATTTTAAAACTACCCGTGTTTTTGTTGCTTACTGTTGTTTTGACATAGCGAGTCAAATCGGTTGCATAAAAAACCATTTCTTTTTTGTTTACTTCAATAAGGATCCCCTGTAAGATGTTTGATGTCGTTATCTTTCCGGAAGTAAAATGAGAACAAAGATTTATTTTTTCCAACAAAACCTCTTTGTTAAGAGAAAAAACCATATTTTGTAAATATAATATAGTAATAGTAAGTCTCGGGTATAAGTGTATAAAAAAAAATTAAGATTTTCAAGACGGCTTAGAACAAGAAAAAAACACTGCTGATTAAATGTGGATTTTATGTGGACAGTCCAAGCGATCGGCAGATTCCGTCAATCTCTTGTTTCATAATGGGGTTGGTTATCAGAAGTCCACTGATTTTTTCAACGCCGTGCATAACGGTAGTATGATCTTTCCTTTTTAAAATAAAAGCCACTTCTTCCAGGCGCAGCCTCATTATTTGTCTTAAAATATACATTATTATCTGGCGGCTTTGGGCAATGTGGCTTTCGCGAGTTGAGTCTTTTATCTGTGAAGGGCGAACGCGATAAACCGAACAGACGGTTTTTATTATGTCAGCCGGAGTAATTCTTCTGGAAGAGAAAGCAAGCTTTTCCTGAAAGAAAAGCCCGGCCGCCTCAGCGTCGACCTGTTCTTTCTTTCCAATGGTCCTGGCATAGATTGAAACAAGAGTTCCCTCAAGCGCGCGAGCATCCTCAACCCTCTCGGCAATTGTTTTAACAGCATCCATCGAAACATTTATGTTTTTTTCAGAGGCCTTAATTAATAAAATGGCGCTTCTTAATTCAAAGTCAGGCGGTTGGATATCTATGGTCATTCCTCCTCGAAAACGTGAGCGCAGGCGATCTTCAAGATTTTTAATTTCCTCGGGAGGACGGTCTGAGGTGAGGATGATCTGTCCCCCAGCCGACACTACAAAATTAAACGTGTGAAAAAATTCTTCCTGAATTCCCATTTTTCCGGCAATAAACTGAACATCATCTACAATTAAAAGATCAAGGTCGCGGTATTTTTTTCTGAAACGAGTGGTGGTTTTTTCCCGAATAGACTCGATCAATTCATTGGTAAAACGGTCTCCCGGGCAAAAGAGCACCCTTTTCTTCTGGTTATTTTCAATTATTTTTCTTCCAATCGCCTGGGCCAGATGGGTTTTTCCCACCCCTACTCCACCGTGAACAAAGAGAGGATTATATGATATTCCCGGTTTTTTTATAACTGCCTGGGCGGTTGCATATGCCACCTGGTTGGTTGAGGAAACGGCGAAGTTGTCCATCTGATATTTTTTGCTCAGGCCGGCCCGCGCAAAAACATCGTCGATGGTAGCTTGATAATTTAATAAAGGAGCGTTTTCTTTTTTGCCCTTTCCCGACACTTGCTTTAACATAAAAACCGCCCTCAGTTTTTTTTTGATAAAAAGAGAAAAAATGTCTTCTATGTGCTTGCTTTTTTTTAATAAATATAAAAGTTCGCCCTGATTCTCGCAGGTGAGAGTAAATTGTTTTTCGGTCATGTTGGTTAATCTCACTTGCTTAAGAACCGAGAAGTATACAGACACAGCGATCCTGTTTTTTTCAACATACTCCAAAAATGCAGTCCAGACAGATTGTAGCATGGGCCCAATAATAATTTGTGGACAACTTGTCCACAAATAATAAACATTTTCACAAAAAAAAGCAAGAGGGTTTTTTTGATATCATAGTTTTATGTCTTTACTTGATTGTTTTTTTCCCCGCTTTTGTTTAGGGTGCGGTTTTTTGGGCGGTTATCTCTGTGATAAATGTCGCCTGCATCTTATTAAATCCCCCACTATTTGTTTTTATTGTGGAAAGAGTTCTTTGTACGGTCAGACTCATCACACATGTACCAGAACAAACGGAATAGACGGCTTTTTTAGTCTATTTCGCTATAACTGGCTGTTAAAGCGCCTATTGGGAGCCGTCAAGTTTCAGTTGGTGCGGATGATTTTTTCCGAACTGTGGGGATCCCTTTCTTTTGAGGCGGCCGGCGAAGTGGTCTCAACATTGAAGCGGTGGGAAAGAAGAAAAACAACAGGATATTTGCCGGTTCCGCTTCATCCCAACCGCTTGCGCCAACGCGGATTTAATCAGGCCGACCAGTTGGCACAATACTTAAATAAACTCGCTCCGCACCCGATCCTTCAAGCCGCTGTAAGAATAAAAAATACTCCTCCCCAATCTCAACAAAACTCAAAACAGGCAAGAAACATTAACATAAGAGGAGCCTTTGCCATAAAAGAACCAGCCATTATTTCCGACAAAAATATTATTGTGGTTGATGATGTTGTGACAAGCGGCGCCACGGTACGTCAACTAGCTCGTTGTCTTCGGCTCGCTGGGGCGGCCCATGTTTACCTGTTTACACTTGCGCGGGGACGGCTGGCCTGATATTATTGAGTGTATGCAAAAGATCGAAATCTCCTCTCGCACCATTCTTTTCACCGTCGCGACGCTTCTTTTTATCTATTTCTTATTTATTATTAAAGATTTGCTCTTTGCTCTTTTTGTTGCTTTTATTGTTGCCAGCGCCCTCAAACCGTTTGTAGCAAGGTTGGTTGGCTGGCGGCTGCCCCGGACGATCGCGGTAATAGCGGTTTACTTTTTATTTATTGGTTTTTTTGTTGTTTTGAGTGCCATGGTTGTCCCCCCGCTTCTTAAAGAAAGTACCCTGCTTTTTAAAAACCTTCCAACAATTATTGATGAGTTTACCCCACTTACTCAGGGAATAATTAATGTCGGTCCCCTTACCCAAGACCTTCCCAACTTAACCAACCAGGCCTTTAATGTAGTTTCTGGGGCGTTTTCAAACGTGGTGTTTGTTATGTCAATTTTGTTTTTTGGATTTTATTTTTTAGTTGAAGAAGATTTAATAAAAACAACCACCTCCAACTTTTTAAGCCAGAAGGATACGGTTCGAGTCGCCGCCGTAATCGTCAGGGCCCAGCGGCGTCTAAACGCTTGGTTTTGGGGAGAATTAACATTAATGACGGTGGTGGGGTTGATGACTTTTATTGGTCTTTCTTTGATTGGAATAAGGTATGCTGTTCCGCTGGCGGTGCTGGCCGGCCTGTTTGAGGCTATTCCCAACCTCGGTCCCACTCTTTCTGCGGTTCCTGCAATATTAATCGGGTTTTCCCAAAATTATTTTATGGGTTTTGCGGCGCTTGCTTTGGCTTTTGTGGTACAACAACTTGAAAATAACATTGTTGTTCCGGTCGTAATGAAAAAAGTGGTGGGAATCAACCCGATTGTTACCCTTGTTGTTTTAATTGTTGGCGGAAAGCTGGTGGGAATCTTGGGGGTTTTGTTGGCTATTCCCGCCACTTTATTTTTAGAAACGGTTTTGGCTGAATTAATTAAAAAACCCGACTCTGCGGGGATCTTGCGTTGATTGTGCGGTAAAAAATGAAAATCGTTATTTTGGGCGGAGGGATAACGGGATTGGTTGTTGCTCAACAGCTGACGGGGCTTAAAAAAAATAAAGTGATTGTTTTGGAAAAATCAAATCTTTTGGGTGGTTTAGCGGCTGGGTTGAAAGTTTCAGACTGGGATTGGTCGCTCGATCGCAACTACCATCATTTATTTGCAAACGACCAAGATGTCTTACTGTTTCTTCAAGAAATCGGTCTTGGCGGCGTTTTTTTCCGCGGTCCAGAAACAGTTTCACTTTATAAGGTTAACGACAATTACCGCACATTCCCCGTAGATACACCGCAAGATTTCTTAAACTTTCCCCTCCTTTCATTTCCTGAAAAAATTCGAAGCGGCGCAGTGGTGGCTCTTTTAAAAATTTTACCATTTGGTTCTTTTTGCGAAAAGCAAAGCGCCGCACGGTTTTTGCGGTCGACGATGGGAAAGCGGGTATGGGAAGTATTGTGGCGGGAGCTCTTCCGGAAAAAATTCGGTAAATATGCAGAAAATATTTTGGCGGCTTTTATTTGGGCAAGGATCAAAAAACGCACAAAAACGCTTGGTTATATTGAGGGTGGATTTCAGGCGCTGGTTGATTACTTGGAAAAGGCGGTAGGAAGGCGGGGAGTGAAGATTAAAAAGGAGTGTGCGGCGATTTCAGTTGTCAAAAAACACAACCAATTTCATGTCGTTTGCCGAGAAAAAGGAAAAAAACAAACGCTGGTGGGAGACGTGGTTGTTTCGACTTTGCCCGCGCCGGCCCTCATTCCTTTAGTGGGGAACCTTTTTTCGGCCGACCATATTAACCGCTTGAAAAAAATTAAATATTTGGCGGCGACCAATCTAATCCTGGAAACAAAAAAACCCTTGTTTGATAACGCCTACTGGGTTAACGTTTGTGATCCGCAACTGCCAATTATGGGTTTGATTCAGCACACCAACTTTATTGACAAAAAGAATTATAACAACCACAATATTTTGTATGTGGGTAATTATATGGATTATGGTTCGCCTCTCTGGAGGCTTGATGCTCAAAGAGCGCTGGATTTTTATCTACCATACCTTAAAAAAATTAACCCCCAATTCCCGGCGGAAATTTATAACTTTTATTATTCCAAAACTCCCCTTGCCCAGCCGTTGTTTGATCGCGAATTTCCCAGAAACAAACCAAAGATGATTACGCAGGTTAGGAATTTCTATCTTGCCAATTTGGAAATGACTTATCCTTATGATCGAGGGATAAATTTTGCGGTTAAGCTTGGTAAACAAGTTGCGTTGTTGATCAACGGTAATCCGCCAAGATCGATTTTTTGCACCTCTTTAAATAGAGGATTTTTGACAAGAGCCGGCTTTCCCCCATGTTCTACTACATAATAAGCAAACCCCCGAGTTTTTTTGACCAACTCGTAGTCGGCGTGGCCGGGTAAACTGGCCTCGTCTTTTTTTCCAAAATTAACCAGACTGTCATCGGCGGTCACAAAATAAGTGGATCCAACGTTTACCAACAAATGTCCATATCCCGGCGGCATATAAAGCCGGTTCCCTTCCTTTACAACTACTGCTTTAAACTCCCCAACCCGATCGGCCACCATTTTTCCGTTTTTGTCAACGGACAATTTTTGCATCAGCGCCACGCCCCGACCAAAAACAACCCAGTAATTTTCATCAAGTTCCCCCACATGATAATGACCATAGGTCTTGATGTATTCTCCGCTAATTGTTCCCGGCTCCCAAATCGTAATATTTTTTTGGTGGCGCCCGCCGCGGATCATATAATAATGGATGGCCGGACCCACCCCCGCCGGATCCATTAAAACTTCACGCATTTTTTCATTGGTGCGGGCGGCATAATGACAGGAAACAAGAGAAAAATCAATTTTCATATTTTTAAATAACTAATAATTGCAAATCACTTTATTGGTAAAAACTAACCACCAATACAAACATATGTTTTCAAAAGGATTGACGGAACCGTTTGCAGGTTTAAAACTTGGTATTTGATTACGCTTTCCGGCAAAAAACAGCTATGGCCCCTTGTCAGGCTGACTTTTCCGTTTTGGGTAATAATATCGACCGCTCCGTTTTTAACAAACAAATGAACAAAGGAACGATCGGTGTAGTCGGTCATTTTTTTATTCACAACAATTTTATCCAGACAATAATATGGGGTATTAAAAATTTGATTGTTCCTTGGTTTTTTGGCCAGCCGGGAAAAATCGTTTCTTTTAAAATCACAGTCAACAAATTGAAAATAATCATCAATGTTTAATGAACGAATAGACCCGTCTTTATTGATTTTTCCCTGATCAAAACTGCGGATTGTACTGTTGACGTCAGCCACATCCAACTGGACTTCATATATAATATTTCCGTCGGGGTTGATTTTTCTGTTTTCTTCCCATGAGTGGTGAATGCCGCCGGCGCTTAAATCAATCGTTGTTTCTTTTTCCACCCGCCCGACATTAACAAATTGCCAAGGGTTAAACTCCCCGACAAGTTTCTTGGAAATTAATCTTGCCTCCGAGACGTTTATTTTTTGTGTAACAATTTGTTGGCCTAAACCCCTCATTTTTTGGTCGATTGCCAAACAGATTTTTTTATAATCGCCAAGGTCAATGTTTGGTCTGATCCCGCAGCTGATAAAACCAGTTTCAAAAAAATACCACGATTCGGGTTTGGACTGCCAATGGAAATGTTTAACATTAGGTTTTATATGCAACTGAAACGAATTTCCCAAAGCCTGGGTAAATTTAATCAAAAGCGGCATTCTTCCGAACCGTTCATAAATTTTGCCACCAAGAACTGCTTTTGGGTTGCGGCTGACGAGTTCGGAAAGAAGAGTGGTTTTTCCGTTGTCTGCCAACAACGTCGACTGCCCGTAAAGTTCATAGCTTTGACCGATTTTTTTATTTTCATACTCTTGTCGATCTTGCCAGTTTTTATATTTAACAATATATTTGCCGCCCCAAGTGGGTTGTTCAACGAGAGCGGGAACAATTAGCATGGGTTTAATTGTAGTTGCCGCTGTCATATCAAATTTTAGCAAAAACCAACCGAAATTTTAACCACCGAGCATAGACTGAGTATAGTTTGAACCTAGAAATAATGTATAATAAAACCAATGGAAAAGGGGAAGATTGTATTATATCTGCGTTTACTTCGGGTCAATCAATGGATTAAAAACCTAGTGATTTTTACTGCCATAATTTTTTCCGGCAAACTTTTTAATTTGGAGTTAGCGTCAAAAAGCCTCTCTGCCTTCTTAATTTTTTGTCTGTTGTCTTCTACCTCATATGTCCTTAACGATATTATTGATTTTAATTATGACCGGAAACATCCGATTAAGCGCAGTCGGCCGGTTGCTTCGGGAAAGATCACCATCCCCCAGGCCACATTTATTCTCTTTGTTCTCACATTTTCCTCGCTTTTGATTACTTTATTGTTTTCCCGATCACTGTTTTTTTTGGCGTTGGCCTTTGTTCTTCTTCATTTTTTTTACTCCCTCTATCTTAAGAGATTCCCGGTAGTCGACATTTTTGCCATCTCCTTTTCTTTTATGATCCGCACTCTGGCGGGCGAGGTGGCATCGGGCTATCATATTCCCATTTGGTTGTTTTTAACCATTTTTTTTATTTCGCTTTTTATGGCCGCCATTAAGCGTCAGGCGGAAATGGATGTGGGGGGGAAAGATACTCGGGAATCTTTGGTGCGTTATAATAAACATTTTCTTGATTTTTTAACCTATACCTTTGCCACCGCCACTATCATCGCTTATGCCACCTATACCTATATTGAGCGCCCTCCGCAGGTAACCACCTCCCTTACCAGATTGTTTGTTAATCTTTATCCGGACTTCGAAGCAAGAAAGTGGATGATGGTTACCATCCCGCTGGTAGTTTACGGGATTACTCGCTACGCCCAATTGCTGTATGAGCGGGCAGAGGGGGAGCGTCCCGAAAAAATCATTACCACAGACGTTCCCTTGATAATTACCATTTTTTTGTGGGGTGCGGTGATTGTTGGTTTAATCTATCTGTTTTAAAATGTTGTTTATAGTCGGTTGCAAAACACAAAAAACTTTGCCACAATAATAACCGCACGATTAACAATTTCATTTTTATATGAAAAACGAGGACAAACAAAAAAACCAAGCGGTTTCTTTAGCAATTGAACAAATTCAAAAACAGTTTGGCCGAGGTGCAATTATGCGTTTGGGTCAAGGACCAACCGCTCTGGTTGACGTAATAAAAACCGGAATTCTGCCGCTTGATGTAGCGCTTGGCGTTGGTGGTATTCCTAAGGGGCGAATTATTGAGATTTTTGGGCCCGAGGCTTCAGGAAAAACCACGATTTGTTTATCGTTAATTGCCGAAACTCAAAAGACAGGCGGGGTAGCCGCCTTTATTGATGCTGAGCATGCACTGGATCCGGTTTGGGCAAAAACTTTAGGAGTAAAACTTGAGGATTTGTTAGTATCTCAGCCCGACACCGGCGAGCAGGCCCTGGAGATCGTTGAAACTTTAATTCGCTCGGGCGGGGTTGATTTGGTGGTGGTTGACTCAATTGCCGCGCTGGTTCCCCGTGCCGAGATTGAAGGAGAAATGGGCGATTCACAGATGGGGCTTCAAGCGAGACTAATGTCTCAGGCGCTCAGAAAATTAACCGGGGTAATTTCAAAGTCAAAAACAACCTTGGCATTTACCAACCAGTTGCGATTAAAAATAGGAATCATATTTGGCAACCCGGAAACTACTCCCGGCGGGCTGGCGATGAAATTTTATGCTTCGGTGCGGATGGATGTTCGCAAAATTGAAACACTCAAAAAAAATAACGAAGTATATGGTTCGCGCATCCGAGTGAAAATTGTCAAAAATAAAGTGGCTCCGCCGTTTAAAGAAGCCCAGTTAACAATCAATTCAAGGGGGATAGATCGCGAGGAAGGATTGATTGACACGGCCGTTTCGGTTGGTTTAATCACAAAAAGCGGAGCTTTTTTAAGGTTTGGTGAAAAAATGCTGGGGCAAGGCAAAGAGCAGGCGAAGGAGGTTTTGGAAAAAGACGAAAAGCTAAAAAATCAACTAACCAAAGAAGTAATGGAAAAAGCGACGGGGAAAAAATAAGAGGAGGATCTAAAAAATGACTCAACCAATTGATTTAACCTCTCTTCTTAACTCTGCCTATTATTTCTTAAAATTTCGTCCGCGCAGCAAAAAAGAAATCACCGATTATTTAATCAAAAAAGTTAAAAAACGACGCGGTTCAGACGATTTGATTTGGCAGGCGATTGGCCAACTGGAAAAAGAAAGGTTGATTAATGACACAGAATTTGTCAGGTGGTTGGTGGAAAGCCGAATTGCAGGAAAGCCAAAGGGAGAACGAGCGATCAGGTATGAATTAAGGCGATTGGGAATAAGCGACGACCTGGTTAGTTCCTATCTGACTGATCATCCTATAATCGAGGAGAACGCGGCAAGACGATTTCTACAAGGTCGGTTTGCTAGAATAAAAAAACTTCCGGTTGCGATTGGCCGGAGGAAGGCAATTCAATGGTTGTTGTCTCGGGGTTTTGATTATGATATTGCAAAAAAAATCTGTAACGACCTAGTTGGGGTTGCCAAAAACAATAAAGAGGAGTAGAATATAATTATTATTAATTGTTGAAGACAGACAATTAAAATCGTCCACTCTTATCATATGTTTTTTATCTTACAGCACCATTCCTGGCTATAATTTTTATACCGAGCGCAATAAGCGGGCGTAATTGATATTGGTTGTCTTCATCACTAAAAACATGTTCCAAGATCTGATAAAAAAACTCTTCTTTTTACGCAAACAAAAAGAAGAAGAACAACTAAAAGCAACTCAAGAAGCCAAAGAGATTGTTTTGCGGGCCGACGAAGAAGCTGTCCGCGTCAAGCAAGAGGCCGAGCGAGAGGCGCGCAAGATTCTTTCCGAGTCGATGGAAGCGGAAAAACGTCTGGCAAAAAAAGAACAGCAACTGGAAAATCGCGAGGGCCAACTTAGCCGCGAAAAAGCCCAACTGGATAAAGACAGAGGGGTGACTCAGGGAATAAAAAGAGACTGGGAGGATAAGCGCGATTTAATTTTGCAAAAACTGGAAAAAGTAGCCCAGATGACCAAAGATCAAGCAAAAAATCTATTGTTGCAGAGTTGGGAGGAAAAGCTGAAGGCAGACATAGCCAAACAAATTAAACAAAGCGAAGAGACAATTAAGCAGACCGCGGATGAAAAAGCTAAGGAAATTTTAATCGATGCAATGCGCTATGGAGCCACCGATACGGTGGCGGAATATACGCTTTCGGTTGTCAATCTGCCCAATAATGATTATAAAGGTCGGATTATTGGCAAGGATGGGCGCAATATCCGAGCCTTTGAGGTCGCCACCGGCGTGGATGTTGATCTTGAAGAAGACGGAATAATTAGACTGTCTTCCTTTGATGCGGTTCGGCGAGAAATTGCCCGTCTGTCCCTGGAAAAATTAATCAAAGACGGCCGAATCCAACCGCAGCGAATTGAAGAAATTGTTCGCAGAGCAAAAGAAGAGGTTGAAAAAACCATCTTTAAGGCAGGTGAGGAACTGGCACATAAAGTAGGAATATTTAACCTGCCGGCGGAAATTATTAAACTGCTTGGGCGTTTCCGTTATCGCTATTCCTACGGTCAAAATATGATCGTCCATACTCTTGAGGAAACTCGAATCGGCGTTGCCATCGCCCATGAACTGGGCGCCGATGTTAATGTGGTAAAGCTCGGGTGTTTATTGCATGATATTGGTAAAGTTATCACCGACAAGGAGGGTTCCCACGTTGATCTGGGTGTGGAGTTGTTAAAAAAATACCGTTTTCCCCAAAAAGTCGTCGACGCCGTGGCTTCTCACCACGAAGATACAACTTTTGTCGGCGTTGAGGGTGTGATTGTTTATATCGCCGACGCCGTTTCCGGAGGTCGGCCCGGGGCGCGCCATGAAGACTTCGAGGAATATCTTAAAAGGATTAAAACCATTGAAGAGGCGGCAAAAACTAAAAAAGGAGTTAAAGAAGCCTTTGCTCTTCAGGCCGGACGAGAACTTAGAGTTATAGTATCATCAGCCGAGATCAGCGATGACGAGACAACCATATTGGCGGCAAAAATTAAAGAAGAGCTTGAACAGAAGTTCAACGTCTTCCCGGGTCAAATTAAGATTACCGTAATTCGTGAATTTCGCTTTGAAACGACAACCAAGATTTGATTCGTCAGACAGCAAGGCCCTAAAATGATATAGATTGTTACAATAAGATAGTTTTAATATAGATTGACAAGAGGCCAAAAACTCCCTATCATGATGACGATGAAGGGAGGTGAAAAAAAATGACTAAAGCTGATCTTGTTGCTCAGGTTGCTAAAAAAGCTGGCCTGACGGCTAAGGCCGCAAAGGATGCGGTAGGGGCGGTTTTTACATCAATGACCGACGCTCTGAAAAGAGGAGAAAAGGTTGTTGTTACCGGCTTTGGAACTTTCATGGTTAGAAAAAGAGCAGCCCGTAAAGGTCGCAATCCTCAAACCGGCGCAGAGATTCAAATTGCGGCAACTAAAACCCCGGGTTTTACTGCTGGCAAAAGCCTTAAGCGTATGGTTAAATAATGGTTATAGCAATAACTCAACCAGGCACAATTTTAGTGCCTGGTTGTTTTTTGGTTGGATTTTTGATATCATACTCTAATGAAATCGCACTTGCCGGTTGTCTGGATTGGTTTATGTTTTGTGGTACTGTTTGCCGTCTCTGCTTTTTTTGTTCAATCTCAAACCATTACCATCAATCAAGCCGAAGTAGGTTACACTTTGCCTTATCCGGGAATCTTACCCGACCACCCCTTCTATATTATTAAAGCGATTCGGGACAAATTTAACGATTTAATCACCCGCGATTATTACAAAAAAGCCCAGCTTTATTTGCTTTATTCAGATAAGCGCCTGGTTATGGCGGATTTATTATTGAAGAAAGGGAAAACCAAATTGGCAGTGACCACTCTTTCCAAGGGAGAAAAGTATTTTGAACGGATTACTCCATTGGTCAAAAACTCAAAGAAACAAGGAGTTGCCTTCCCTCAAGAATTTATTGCTCGTCTGAGACTGGCAAATGCAAAACATACTCAAATAATTACTACCATGATCAGACAATTTCCCCAAGGCGAGGAAGGCGAAATTGGTGTGGTGTTGGAGTTGAATAATAAAATCAAAAAAGACCTTGATACACTATAGCATTGTTTTTAGGAAGATATGTGTTATATTATTTATCTGACATTTAAGATAGGAGGATATTTGTCAAATGCCAAACAAAAACGCCGCGTCCAATCTAATGGACACCCTGTTAAAATCTACCAAAATTGAAACAGTTAAAAAAGGTAATGAAATTCCCGCGACCATTATCTCCCTTTCAAAAAAAGGAATCTTATTTGATATCGGCTCCAAAGCCTATGCGGCTTTAGGCAACAGAGAGGTTAAAGAAGTTTCAACCTATCTGCCTTATCTGAAGGTCGGCGGAAAATTAACCGTCAAGATTATTTCTGAAGAATCCAAAGATGGTTATCCGGTTGTTTCGATGCAGAAATTTTTTGACCAGGGAAAATGGGAAATATTAAGACAGAAAAAAGAGAATGAAGAGGATGTTGATGTTGTTTGTGGAGAATATGGTAAAGGGGGGTTATTTGTTGATTTTATGGGGATTAGGGGTGTGATTCCTAAAATTCAGCTGGTGGAAAACTATCTTAATTCTCCTGAGAAACTTGTCGGCCAAAAAATTAAGGTGAAAATATTGGAGGTTGATCGGGAAAAAAACCGGTTGGTGGTTTCCCAGAAAGCCGCAGTTTTTAAAATTTCCCAAAAAGAATTAAGCGGCCGCTTCGAAAAAATAAATATAGGAGAAGCATATGAAGCTAAAGTATTAGGAGCTTCAGAGTTTGGGATTTTTTGCGAAGTTGAGGGGGTGGAGGGCTTGATTCACATTTCCGAGATTTCTTGGGAAAAAGTAAGCAATGCTTCCCACTATGCCAAGGTCGGCGACACACTAAAGGTAATGGTGGTTGAAAAAAACGCCGCCGACCTAAAACTCAATCTGTCTTTAAAAAGACTTCAACATGACCCTTGGGAAAAAATCGAGGAAAAATACCCCAAAGACAAAGAAATTGAAGGAGAAGTAGTTCGCCGAGAAAAATATGGATATTTTGTTCGACTTGAGCCCGGAGTGGAAGGCTTGATTCATATCAGTAAATTAACGGGTGATGAAGATCTCAAGATTGGCAGCAAAATCAAAACCTATGTTGAGCGGATATCAAAGAAAGAGCGCCGGATGAGTTTGATTCTTCCCCAAAAAGAAAAACCAGTGACATACAGATAATAATTTCTTCTTTATACTTAATCCTTTCTACTTTATACTAATTCTATGGAGCAACATCCGATTCCACGCCAAATCACTTCTTTTGAATTTAAGCTGATCGGCTTTATGACTTTGCGCCAGTTCATTTATCTTGTGATTTTTATGCCTCTGGCCTTTGTTATCTTTAAAATTTTCCCCATTCCGCTCTTAAACATTCTCTTGGCATTATTATGTGGCGGGATCGGGGTGGCTCTGGCTTTTGTGCCGATCAACGAACGGCCTCTTGATGTTTGGGTGCGCAATTTTGCCAAAAGGCTTAATTCTCCCACTCAATATGTTTATCATAAGTCAAATCAACCGCTTTATTTTCTGGAAAATTTGTTTTTTGTAGTTGATCCGCACAAAATAATAGCGCAGGTGCAAACTCAAGAAAAACTGTCATTTTACTTAAACAAGAAGCAGCCTGCCGGTCAGATCAATCAAAATCGCCAACAGATCCATCAATTGGTGGCTCAACCAACCGCCGCCCTTTATCCAAACGGGGCAAAATCTCTTTCCAGGCAGGCCCCTCCTGTTTCTCATCAAGACCCGGCCGCCGTGGCGCCCAATCTGCCGCCAACGTCAACAAGTCGTCAACCTTTTCTTTTGGGGAGCGTTAAAAACAACCGACAAATTCCCTTGCCGGGAATTTTGATTTATATCAAAGATCAGGCCGGGAATGTGGTTCGTTTGTTAAAAACCAATCCTCATGGAGTTTTTGCCACCTACAATCCGTTGATGCCTGGCGAGTATCATTTTGAAATGAAGGACGCTAATGGTCTATATTTTTTTGATACAATAAAAATAAAGATCGAGGCCGCCCGGTCTCAACCGTTTGAATTTTATTCTAAAGAATTATTATAAATCACTATGACGATCCAAAAGCCCACTTCTCCCATCAAATCATCCACCCAAAACTTTATTGAAATAGAGGCAATCAAAGACGATATTCTTTTAATGAAAGACAATTCAGCCGCCGTCGTGATCGAGGTGGGGGCAGTCAATTTTTGGCTGCTTTCGACCGATGAACAATCATCGCTAATTTACGCATATGCAGGCTTGATGAATTCCTTGTCTTTTCCAATCCAGGTATTAATTTTGTCCAAAAAAATGGACGTTTCCTCATATGTTGACTATATTAATAGCAGAATTACTCAAAGTCGGGAAGAATTGATTAAAACGCGCCTAACAAGCTATCGAGAATTTATTAAAAATATCATTAAAAAAAACAGCGTACTGGAAAAGCGCTTCTTTTTTATTATTCCTTTCTCACCTCTTGAATTAGGAGTGGGTGGGGTTAATAGCGGCAACTTAAATAAGGAATATGTAATCGTTAGGGCAAAAACCTCACTTTACCCAAAACGCGACCACCTGCTTCGACTTTTGGCAAAGATTGGATTGAGAGCGACAATATTGCAGAAGCAAGAATTGACTGATTTATTTTTAAATCTCTATAATCCGTCGGCCATCGGTCGCCAGCTGGCGCCGGTTGACAGTTATACCGACGTTGTTTTGACAAACTAAAAATATGTTCGGCCAAAAAAAGACATCACCAAACACCAATTCTTCCCTTAACGTGGCCAATGTTATGGCACAAGGAGCGGTATCTTTAAAAGACCTGATCGCTCCTTCGTTCGTGGAAGTGGACTTTAACCATCTGAAAATTGATGATCGTTACTATCGGACACTTTATGTGGTGGGTTACCCGCGTTATGTTTCCGCCAACTGGTTATATTCCCTGATCACCTTTGATCACCCCCTCTATCTTTCAATGTATATTTATCCGACAGAAGCCAAAACCGTGCTGGACGAATTAAGGCGTAAAATTGCCGAGATGGAAGCGACTATTGAAAATGACATTAAGGCGGGGCGAGTGGTTGACCCGACCGTTCAGGTTGCCCTTGATGACGCGCTTACTCTTCAGGCCGAACTGGCCAAGGGGGCGGAACGATTTTTTCAGTTTGGATTGTATATCACCATTCCGGCCGAATCAAAAGAAGAGTTAACCCGGATTACCAAAGAAGTCGATTCAACCCTATCCTCTCTTTTAATTATTGCCAAACAGGCAACTCTTGAGATGGAGGAGGGGTTTAAATCGACCCTTCCAATGTTTTATGACAAGCTGGCAGTGTGGAGAAATATGGACTCCACGTCGCTTGCAACCACCTTTCCTTTTTCAACCGCCTCCCTTACGAAAAACGAGGGTATTTTGTATGGAATTAATCAACACGACGGCAGCTTAATCATTTTTGATCGGTTTACTTTGGAAAATGCCAACTCGGTGATTTTGGGGAAGTCGGGCGGCGGAAAAAGTTTTTTTGTTAAACTGGAGGCGTTGCGTTTGTTAATGATGGATGTGAATGTGATTATCATTGATCCAGAAAATGAGTACCAAAAGCTCAGTCAGTCAATGGGGGGGGAGTTTGTTGAATTTAGCGCCGACTCCAAGTATAAAATCAATCCCTTTGATCTTCCCAAAACCAACGTTGAGCCGGACGAGCTTTCCAATAAAATTTTAGATTTGCACTCGCTGATGCGGGTTATTTTGGGTGAGGTTACTCCGGCGCAAGATGCTTTGCTTGATCGGGCGCTGGTTTTGACTTATCGGGAAAAAGGCATCACTCAGGATGTTGAAACCTTTAAACAGGAGGCGCCGCTTTTGGAAGATTTATATAAAATTTTACTGGGGATGGAGACGCCGGAAGCCAAAGAGTTGGCCGACCGGTTTGATAAGTTTGTCCAGGGCTCGGCGGCCGGGATATTTAATCAGCAGTCCAATTTTGACATTAAAAATCCGTTTACGGTTTTCGGGATCCGCGACCTGGAAGAGAATTTGCGGCCGGTGGCGATGTATGTTGTCTTGGATTATATATGGAATACAGTGCGCCGAGATAAAAGAAGGCGTGTTTTGATCGTCGATGAGGCGTGGTATTTGATCAAACACAAAGACTCGGGGGCATATCTGTATAGTTTTGCCAAGCGGGCGCGCAAATATTTACTTGGGTTAACGACCATCACTCAAGACGTGGAAGATTTTCTGGCGACCGACGAAGGCAAGGCAATTATCACCAACTCCAGTTTGCAGATAATCCTTAAACAATCATCGGCCGCAGTTGAGCGCATTAGTGATACTTTTTATCTGACTGGAGGAGAAAAACATTATCTGCTTTCGGCCGGGATTGGTCAAGGGCTTTTCTTTGCCGGCCAGTCCCATGTCGGTTTCCAGGTGATCGCGTCGGAGGAAGAAAAGGGATTGATTGAGTAAACAGTTTAATTATATTATTATAGGGTCTAGATTACTTTAGCAACTAATATTTGCTAAGATAGATTATCTAGACAATGAAAAACAAATATTTTGTTAAGTCGCATATTCCAGAGCGTAAATTTCGAGAAATTTTAAGGTATTTT
>Ga0172375_10001972_pt1 | contig 32614 bp, 43 predicted proteins | sample LakKiv1m_FD_114537 | JGI IMG/M metagenome (GOLD analysis project Ga0172375, IMG submission 114537) | Freshwater microbial communities from Kabuno Bay, South-Kivu, Congo - kab_092012_11.1m | ecosystem: Environmental > Aquatic > Freshwater > Lake | place: Democratic Republic of the Congo... | reverse complement strand
CGCCATGAAGCGATGAAGGATTTGGAAAAAGAAAAAGCAGCAAACCTCATGACAGAAGATATGCAGAAAATCGGAGAGAAAAAAATCCAGGAGTTGACCGATGAAATGATCAAATCAATTGACGATATTGGCAAGAAAAAAGAAGCGGAATTACTGCAAGTCTAATATGTTCGTTACTGCCATCGTTTTTATTCTCATACTTTCTCTCCTCGTGTTTATCCACGAATTCGGGCATTATTGTGCAGCCCGTATTGTTGGAGTGACTGTTGAGGAATTTGGGTTTGGTCTTCCGCCGAGGATTTTCGGGAAGAAAATAAAGGGGACGATATATTCGGTTAATGCTCTCCCCATCGGAGGATTTGTGAAGCTTAAAGGCGAAGACGATGAAAACGGCGGGAAGAGTGACGTGAAGGGGCAGGCGAGGAAAACGTTTTTTTGGGCGAGAAACAAAAAAGAGCGGGCGTTTATTCTTCTAGCTGGTGTCACGATGAATTTTCTTCTTGCGTGGGGGATTACCACATTCCTTTTAACCCAAGGCATTATTGAATCAACTGGTCACGTGAAGATTCAGACAGTGTCGGTCGGGTCACCGGCTGAACTAGCTGGACTAAAGGTTGGAGACAGAATTGATAAAGTGTCGTATGTTGGATCAAATGGAGTCCTGACTGCTTCCAAAATTTCAACCCCTACGGAACTTATTAATCTTGTCAAAGACAAGAGTGGCTCGATGATTTCGATTTTTATTTTTCGGGATAACCAGTCGTTTTCTTTGGGAGTTGTCCCACGGGTTGAGCCGCCACCAGGTGAGGGGCCATTGGGAATTTCCATTTCTGATTTAGAACGGAGGAAATATTCACTGGTACAGGCGCCTGTTAAAGGATTGACGCTTACATTCACGCGGGCCTGGCAGATGACTTCATCGTTAGGAAATCTTCTCTTTCGTTTGGTGACAGCCCAAAAGATTGATAAAGCGGAAATTTCAGGTCCCGTGGGGATAGCTGCTGTCACCGGGGAAGCAGTGAAGTATGGATGGGAAGCGGTTCTCGAGTTTATGAGTATCTTGTCGTTAAATTTAGCGCTTCTCAATGTTCTGCCGTTTCCGGCTCTGGACGGAGGGCGGTTGGCGTTTATCGTTTTAGAAAAATTAGGGAAGAAAGCAAGGCCTGATATTGAGCGCATCATCCATCAGATGGGGATGATATTTCTTCTTGCTCTTATTGCTCTAATAACCTTCAATGATATTCTACGGTTGGCGGGGAAATAACGGAACTTCCTGATATATTGGGACATTACGGAAATCGATAATGACTTCACGGCTATTCGGAATTACATAAGAACCTTCTACTGGTTTGATCTCTCCATTTACTTCTTTGGTTACTTTTCCAAATGGATCGGTTATAAGGGTGAATGGCAGGCTTCCTTTATATACAATAAACCTTCTCATTTCCCGTTCTTTGTCTGAATCAACAACTGTATGTGGGAATACTGTATATGTGATGTGGATATTGTCTGGCTCGGGTTTTTTTGAATATGAAGCCCGGTAAAGAATTGGACAGAGGTTTGTTTTTCCCAATCTTCGATTTTTGCCATAGGAATGGCCCATATATATCACATTCATGTTGTGATTTGCAAATTCGCTTGCCTCTTTTCTTTTTAAATAAATTGTCTATGGATACAGATATAGATGATGATTTTCTTTCTTCCCTTCTTCTGATACCATTGGATGTACTATGGCATTTGAAAAAAAGGAACTCAAAAAGAAGTCTGATAATGTTTCTGATTGGTACAATGACGCAATCGTTAAAGCGGAAATTGCTGATTACGGACCTGTCCGTGGGACGATGGTCATTCGACCTTATGGATATGCTATGTGGGAACAGGTACAGGAAATATTTAATCGGATGATAAAAAAGAATGGCGTTGAAAATGCATATTTCCCCATGTTTATCCCTATGTCATTCCTCCAAAAAGAAAAAGAGCATGTGAAAGGATTTGCGCCGGAACTTGCCGTTGTGACGATCGGTGGAGGAGAGACGCTCACCGAACCTTTAGCGGTCCGCCCTACATCAGAGACGATCATGTATGAATGTTTCCGCAAATGGATCGGGAGTTATCGCGATTTGCCGTTAAAAATTAATCAATGGTCTAACGTTGTCCGCTGGGAAAAACGTACATATCTCTTCTTGCGTACACTCGAATTTTTGTGGCAAGAAGGACATACTGCTCACGCAACGCATGAAGAAGCGCTTTCCATGGTCCACACTGCACGAGAATGGTATCAACACATTTATGAAGACTATCTTGCTGTTCCGGTTATGATGGGGAAGAAGAGTGAGACGGAAAAATTTGCTGGCGCTGTTTCGACATTTGCGATAGAGACACTGATGCCGGATGGCAAATCACTTCAGTCGGCTACATCGCATGATTTAGGACAGAATTTTGCAAAATCATTTGACGTGACATTTCAATCAAAAGACAAAGGATTGGAATTCGTGTGGCAGACGTCATGGGGTCTTTCGACGCGGGCATTGGGTGGTATGTTTTTAGCACATGGCGATGACGACGGGCTTATCATCCCGCCAATGATAGCGTCAATTCAAGCTGTCATTATTCCTATTGTGAAAAATGATACAGATACGGAAAAGCTTCTTTCCTTTACGCATTCTGTTGAGGGTATGCTCCAGGAATCTGATATTCGGACGAAGGTTGACGAAAGAGATACGATCTCCGTGGGGAGAAAGTTTAACGCTTGGGAAGTGAAAGGTGTGCCACTGCGTATTGAGATTGGGGATAAAGAATTGGAGTCAGCATCACTTACCGTGGTATTGCGTGATACGCATGAAAAAATGACTATTGCTGTCAAAGACGCAGCAAAAGCGATTACTGAGGAGTGTGCACGAATGCAGAAACGGTTGTATGAGAAACAAAAACAATTTTTGACGGACAACACGCATGATGTCACCTCGTGGGATGAATTTAAAAAAATAATGGAAACGACCAAAGGGTATCTACGGGCTTTTTGGTGTGAGGATGCGGAATGTGAAAAGGAGATTAAAGACGCGACAAAAGCAACCACACGATGTCTTCCTTTAGATGCTCCATCTGAGTCAGGAGTCTGCATCCATTGTGGAAAAAAGGCAACCCACCGTTGGATATTTGCTCAGAGCTACTAGTGCCTCAACTGATACCAAATTAGTCTCAGTTTCTGATGTTCTTCAGAGTATATTTTCATAGGTACTCCAATGGTTACTCCTGCGGTATAATAGAAGGGATGAAAACGATAGTTACCCATATTGGGCCTGATTTGGACGCGATTGTATCGATTTGGCTCGTGAAAAAGTTCTATCCCGAGTGGCTTGAAGCTGATATTGCCTTTGTTCCGGCGGGACAAACGTATAAAGGCCTTCCTCCTGATGATAATCCTGACGTGATGCACGTTGATACTGGGTATGGAAAGTATGACCACCATAAGGAAGAAAAGAATACATGTGCCGCATCTCTTGTGTATGATGACATTAAAAAAGAGTTTGGAGCTGAAACCGCTCTTGAACGGCTTGTTGCGCTTGTTAATGACGTTGACCATTTTAGAGAGGCTTTTTTTCCCGACCCAACCAATGATTTTTGGGATTTGGGTCTTCCTGCTCTTATCGACGGATGGCGGTTGATTTATGCGGATAATCCAATCCGGATTGTGACAGTTGGCATGGAGTGCATTGATGGCGTATACAAGATGTTTCAAAACAAGGTCTGGGCAGAGAAAGATATAAAGGAAAAAGCAATTCCATTTGATACCCGGTGGGGGAAAGGGTTTGGTATAGAAACAACCAATGACGAGGTCGTGCATTTAGGGCAAAAAATGGGGTATGTTGTTGTCCTTCGGAAAGATCCGCGCAAAGGATATCTCCGTGTCAAAGCGCTTCCCAAAGATGAGATTGATTTGACGCCAGTCTTTGAAGCCCTGAAGGCCAAAGATCCGGGAGCAACATGGTATCTTCATCAGAGCAAGCACATGATTCTCAACGGTTCGACGAAAAACCCTGATATGAAGCCGACGACCCTGTCTTTACACGACATTATTGAATTAGTTAAAAAGGAAGTATCATAATCCTATGGCAGACTGTTTGTTTTGTAGAATTGTTAAAAATGAAATTCCCTCGTATACCGTCTACGAAGACGATACGACGAGGGCCTTTTTGGACATCATGCCCGCTACACCGGGTCACACGATGGTGATTGTTAAAAAGCACGGAGAGACAATCCATGATTATTCAGAGGAGGAACTTGCTTCTCTCATGACCTCAGTCCAAAAAGTGACGAAGGCTCTTGAAAAAGCGTTTCATACTACCGTATTCACCATAGGCATCAATCACGGTGAGCCGTCAGGTGTCCACCATCTGCATGTTCATATTCTCCCCAGGTTTCCCCACGACCAAGGTGGTATAATACAGTCGATAGTGAAAAAAGAGCCTCTTGAGGATCTTAAAACGATAACAGAGAAAATTAAAGCACAATTCTCTCTTTGAAAGGTGGTGTCCAATAGCGTATTTATGGTATTTGTAAAAGCACAACCAGGCGATACATCAGATGCATTGATAAGAAAGTTCACACGAAAAGTGTTAACCGAAGGGATTTTGCAGGATCTCAAAAAGCGGGAATTCTATCAAAAACCGGCTGAAGTCAGGAAAGAAAAGAAAAAGGAACTTTCTCGACGGCTCCGTCATCCAAATCGGTATTAATATGATCTTGTCGACCATTCAATCAGACATTATTGCCTCTCTCAAAAAGGGGGATACGGTTCGGGCGCAAACCATGCGCTTTTTACTTTCTGCTGTGAGGAATAGTGCCATCGAAAAGTACGGCAAAGACGCGGACACAAAAGTGACGGATGCTGACGTATTGGATGTTGTCAAAAAACAGGTCAAAACGCATAAGGAATCTATTGAAGCGTTTACCAAAGCCGGACGGACGGATCTGTCTGATAAAGAAAAAGCTGAACTGGCAATTCTCGAGGTGTTCCTTCCCAAAGAATTGTCTGATGAAGATTTGAAAGCCATTCTTGCTCCCGTTATTGCTTCAGGTGAGAAGGATTTTGGGAAACTCATGCGGGATGCAATGGGAAAAGTAGCGGGACAGGCGGATGGTGGACGGGTGTCAGCTCTCCTTCGGACAATGACCTCTTCAAAGTGATAGCGTTTTGGTGTATGATTTTTTCGCGCGTATGATTACCGTTCTCTTTTCTACAGAATCCCATTACCGTGTTGATCGGAAAAAAATAAAGGCAGCTCTCACTCAAGCGTTACAAGACAAAGTATTCCGTGATTGCGAAGTGAGTGTTTCTATTGTTGGAGACCGTCGGATGAAGATGCTCAACAAATCATACAGGAATTTGGATAAAACAACTGATGTCCTTTCTTTCCCACAAGATGATCCGTCCCAACCGGAAAAAACCCCGTTTGTCCCTGCTCCTGATAATGTCCTTCGGATTGGGGACATTGTTGTTTCATACCCGCAGGCAGTATCTGAAGCTCGGCAGTGGAACAAGCTTGTCGATGACGTTATCGTTTTGCTCGTCCTTCATGGGCTCAATCATCTCATGGGGATTCATCATCCGGAGTAACAAAAAATACTATGTCATTTTACCGCATCTATCGGCCGCAAGTCATTGAGGACATGGATAATGGTATCGTCCGCGATAAACTTCTCACACTTCTTCGGAAAAACGTTGATCAACTTCCTCACGCATATCTTTTAACCGGTCCAAAGGGTTCAGGCAAAACGACAGCAGCGCGACTCATAGCCAAAGTATTTAACTGTGTAAAGCGCACCAAAAACGGGCCATGCGGGACTTGTGAGCAGTGTGAATCTATTGCGGGAGGCAACAATATTGACGTCATGGAAATTGACGCGGCGTCCAATAGAGGGATTGATGACATACGGCAACTCCGGGAGGGCGTCAGACTTGCGCCGTCATCAGGGAAATTCAAGGTTTTTATTATCGACGAAGTCCACATGCTCACGACTGAAGCGTTTAATGCGCTTTTAAAAACGCTTGAAGAACCTCCTCTCCATGCGATTTTTGTTTTGGCCACAACCGACCCGCAGAAAATTCCAGCAACGATCAAGTCTCGTTGTACATCTCTTTCGTTTGGGAAAGCCTCAAAAGACGAGCTCCTCCATGCGCTCAAGCGTGTCGTTAAAAGCGAAAAAATGGATATTGAAAAAGAAGCGCTGGAGGCAATAGCTGATGTCGCTGACGGAGCGTTTCGTGATGCGATTAAGCTTTTGGAACAGGCAAGTTTTTTGGATAAGCCCATCACCAAAGAGAGTGTCATGTCGCTTCTGTCGGAAAGCGATGAAACACGAAGAAAAGCATTGGTCCATGCAATCATAGAAAAAGACACCAAAACTGCTCTCGGGAATATAAAGGACTTTGTCGCTGATGGCATTGATATGAAGCTCCTCTTGACTGATATTCTCAAAGACCTTCATGGGCATTTGGTTGAAAAAGGGAGCGGGATAGGGTGCAACGAGTGTCAATCGTGGTCAATGGGAACCATAACCGTTCTCATTGCCAGTCTATCGGAGGCGTATGTTTCCATGAGGACGTCTCCCATTTCAGAACTTCCTTTGGAACTTGCTGTTGTTGGGTATTGCATGGATACGACTGATGGGAAAAAGAAAGAAGAAACGACAAAGGAGAGAAAAGATGATGGTATAAAGGGAGAGGAAAAACGGGAAGAAAAAAAAGAATTTAAAGGAGAGGAGAAAAAAGAAGTTCATGATGAACTTGATGATGGAGTTAATGGACTCCTGACCCTCGAGAAGTTAGAAGCACATTGGACGGATTTTATTGAATCCTTAAAACCCTTCAATCATTCTATTGCTGGCGTCATGAGGAGCGCAAAACCCAAAAAAGTGGAAAAGGGAATTGTCACGATCGAAGCGTTTTATCCGTTTCACCAGGAGCGCTTGTCGGAAACCAAGGTTCGTGATATGCTTTCCTCGGTTTTAAAGAAACTCTTTGGAGCAACCGTTAAAGTTGAAATTGTATTAGGAAAGAAATAAAGGAGGAACAATCTATGTTTAATCCATTTAAAGCATTGGGAGACGTCAACCAGATGAGAAAACAGGCGATGGAAATTCAGAAAGCCCTAGCTGTCATGTCATTTACCGCTCGGGAAGGCAATGTGGAAATTTCCATGAACGGCAATCAGGAAGTTATTGACGTTCTCATTGATGGCGTTCACAACGAATCGGCAAAAAGGGCAATTTCCAATGTCATTAAACAGAGTCAACAAGCAGCAGCTGGAAAATTGCAGGAAATGAGTAAGGACATGCAGTAATAAGAGGATATTTCTGCTCTAAAAAGAACTTATTCAATGAAGATTCTTGTTACAGGAACATTAGGGTACGACTACATCATGGTTTATCCTGGTCGGTTTGCCGACAGGATCATGAAAGACAAGATCCATCAGATATCGTTAAGTTTTTTGGTTGATTCACTCCGGAAAAACTTCGGTGGTACATCAGGAAACATTGCCTACACCCTCCGGCTTCTTGGAAATAACCCAACGATTGTTGCTTGTGGCGGCAATGATTTTTCTTTGTATAGGGCGTTTATGAAAGAGAAAAAGATGGATGCGTCCGGAATTTCTCTTGAGAAGAGTGTTCCCACCGGTTCGTATTTTGTGGTCACGGATCTTGATGACAACCAGATCGGGTCGTTCTATGTGGGAGCAGGGAAGAATAATAAACGGTTGTCACTCAAAACCTTCATAAAAAAATCACACGATTGTTTTACCGTCATTTCAGCAAATGACCCCAAGGCGATAAATAAATACGTTCGTGAATGTATTGCCCTTACGAGTCCGTATATGTATGATCCGGCGTTTCAAATCGGACAGATGGGGGTATCTGATTTGCGGTTTGGCATTTCCCACGCTGCCATTTTTATCGGCAACGACTATGAGGTGGCTTTGGCGGAAAAAAGGTTGGGGATATCCCACACAGAACTCCTTTCTTTGGTTCCTCTTGTTGTTACAACACTGGGGGCAAAAGGATCACGTGTTGAGAAAGGAAAAGAGGTACATGAGATTAAACCCGTGAAAGCCAAAAAAGTTGTTGACCCCACAGGAGCGGGGGATGCATACCGGGGAGGATTTCTCACTGGATATTTGTCGGGGAAGGATCTTGCGACCTGCGGACAGATGGGGTCTCTATCTGCCGTGTATACGGTCGAGAAGTACGGGACCGTGACACATTCATACTCAAAAGCTCAGTTTCAAAAACGATTTTATATGGCGTACAAAAAGAAAGTGACATGGTAATTTCCATGGCACAAGAGAATTATTAAAGGAGGAAGAATATGGGAAAAACAATTAAGAGCGATGTCAAAGACAAGTCTCTATCTAAAGCTGGGAAGTTACGGATCGAATGGGCGGGAAACGCCATGCAGGTTTTAAAGAGCATTGAAGCGCGGTTCAAGAAAGAAAAACCCCTGAAAGGGATGACGATTGGAGCGTGTCTTCATGTGACGGCTGAAACAGCTAACCTGATGCTTGCTCTCAAATCCGGGGGTGCTACAATTTCGCTTTGTGCTTCTAACCCATTGTCAACGCAGGATGATGTTGCCTCGTCACTTGTCTATGACTATGGCATTTCCACATTTGCCATTAAAGGCGAAGACAAAAAAACATACTACAAACACTTAAATGCCGTTCTTGATAGCCATCCAGCAATCACGATGGATGACGGCGCTGACCTTGTATCGCTTCTTCATAAAGAGAGACCTGAGCAGTTGTCTGAAATTTTAGGAAGCAGCGAAGAGACAACAACAGGAGTCATTCGTCTCAAAGCCATGGAAAAGGATAAGGCATTAAAGATCCCGGTCTATGCGGTTAATGACAGTGATACCAAGCACATGTTTGACAATAGGTATGGGACTGGTCAATCGACGCTTGATGGCATCATGAGAGCAACAAACATGCTTCTAGCTGGAAAAACGTTTGTTGTTGTTGGGTATGGGTGGTGCGGACGGGGACTGGCAGCTAGAGCGCGGGGAATGGGCGCTCACGTCATTGTGACAGAGGTTGATGCAGTCAAAGCATTGGAGGCTGTCATGGATGGGTTTACCGTCATGAAGATGGATGCCGCTTCCAAAGTTGGTGACATCTTTGTGACCGTGACAGGAGACAAAGCGGTCATATCGGTCGATCACATGCTTATGATGAAGGATGGAGCGGTTATAGCCAATTCCGGTCACTTTAATGTTGAAGTGGCGCTTGAGGATTTGATGAAAAAAGTGAAAAGCAAGCGGAGTGTGAGACCGTTTGTCGAAGAGTATACCCTTCGGGATGGGACAAAACGGTTTGTATTGGCTGAAGGCAGGCTTATTAATCTCTCAGCAGCAGAAGGACATCCTGCTGAGGTTATGGACATGAGTTTTGCCAATCAGGCACTCGCAGCTGAATTTTTTGTGAAGAACAAAGGCAAGCTCGAGGTAAAAGTGTACGGCATCACACATGAGATGGATCAGGAGATAGCACGACTCAAGCTTGAAGCTATGGGAGTGAAGATTGATAAACTCACAAAAGAACAGGAAAAGTATTTGGGGAGTTGGCAGGAGGGGACGTAAAGAAAGCTTTTGTCTCACGAAGAAGAGACAAATTCGTTACACTATTCTTTTTTTTACGTTTTGATATACTAAATATATATGCCAGATACAGAACCTGTTATTGGAAAAATAGTTGGCGGTGGCCCGATTAAGGACATTGGTCCAATGGAGAGAAATCGACCAAAGGGGAAACCAACTACAAGTGAAGTTTTTAAAATGTATGAAGGCGTGCTTTCTCCAATACCATTAGGTGCAAAACCTCCGGTTGGAGAGGAAAGTGGACCGTTAGAAAGAAAACCTGTGCCAATAAAAAAGGGTGGATTATTACCAGGAACGTTTGACAAATGGGAGAGGCCTCCGATAACGGTTAAAAAAGGAGAAATTCCGAAAGAAAATAGATGATTTATCTAGGAAATCTTAAAGATGGTGTTTGTTGCAGAAGTTCTTTTTTCTCCTCATCTATGATATATTCGTCCTATGGCAACACTTTCAGATCGTTTGTCACAAGTTCCTCCGTCTCCCATTAGAAAACTTGTTCCGTTTGCGGTAGCTGCCAAAAAACAGGGAGTTCATGTGTATCACCTCAATATTGGGGATCCTGACATCAAGACGCCAAATGTCATGATTGATGTTCTTCAGAAGTGGGATAGAAATCCTATCTCCTATGATCAGTCTCAAGGGAATCCTGATTTTCTTTCTGCATTGGCCTCATACTACCATGCAATCGGATTTTCCTTTATTGAAGAAAGCAATATCCAGGTGACGACCGGAGGATCGGAAGCAATCAGTATGGCATTGTTTGCTGCATGCAATCCAGGGGATGAGGTAGTGGTGTTTGAACCGTTTTATGCCAATTACAATTGTTATGCTGTTGTTAACGGTGTAACTCTCGTTCCCATAACAACCGTCATTGATAACGGATTTCATCTTCCGGACAGGAAAACAATAGAGGACAAAATTACAGACAAGACCAAAGCGTTTCTCATCTGCAATCCCAATAACCCGACTGGTACGGTATACACCAAAGAAGAGATTGAGATGCTTGTTGGTATTGCCAAAGAGAAAAAACTTTTCATTCTTTCTGATGAAGTATATAGGGAGTTTGTGTATGACGGGAAAAAGCAGATATCGCTTCTTTCATACTTAAAGGATATGCCGGAGCAGATTATCGTTCTTGATTCGTTATCCAAACGATATTCTTTGTGTGGGGCTCGTTTAGGGTGTCTCGTGACACAAAATAAAGGAGTGTTGGATGGTGTTCTTCATATTGCACAGGGGAGATTATCAAGTGGCCTTATTGACCAAGTGATGGCAACAAAATTAACTGATGTTCCTCAAAGCTACTTCGATGAAGTTTTGACTGAGTATCAGGAACGAAGAAATGTGTTGTATGAGGGATTAAAGAGTATTCCCGGGATTTCGCTTCCCAAGCCTGAGGGCGCGTTTTATACGATAGCAAAGTTGCCCGTTGAAGACGCAGATGATTTTGCCAAATGGCTTCTTACAGATTTTCGGGACAACAATGAGACAGTGATGGTAGCGCCAGCCGCAGGATTTTTTGCTACCAAAGGAGCAGGGAAAAATGAAGTCCGTATTGCATATGTATTAAATATTCCTTCTTTAAAGAGAGCACTTGAACTGTTAAAGAATGCCCTTGAAGCGTATAAAGGGAAAAAATAATTGGCTCTATATGGGTTCTCCATTTTCTGGGGAGAGATTGATAACTACACCACTGCCAAAGAAACCTGGAGAGGTTGTGTGGTCTCATTTGTGGCACGGATTAGTTTTACATACATATCTTGCTGATCCAATACACGGAAATTATTTCATGAATGGACAATGGTGTAGAAGAGTGACTTCTTTACCTAAGAGGAATGGAAATATCTTATGAAATTTGTTCTTTTCGATCTTGATGGAACCCTCATTGACTATCGCGGAGCTCGTGCGTATGAGATGACGAAGGGAGAAAATAAATTCTCCTATGCTATCCGGAAGGTATTTGGATTTTCTGTTGTCGTTGATTTTTCAAAACATATTGGGTCAATAGATAAAAAAACATTGTGGGTTACCGCTTCCTCTCTTGGGGTAGAGCGAGGTGAGTTTGATCGGCGGTTGCCTGATTTGGAAAAAGCAATGTTGGAGTATTTTATGCTTCAACAAAAGAACACCAAACTTTATAGAGCTATTCCTCATGCAAAAAAATTTGTTACTCTCCTGAAAGCAAAACGTGATACGTATCTTGGAGTTTTAACAGGAAATATTCCGTCTATCGCCAATTGGAAATTAAAGACAGGAGGATATGAGGGTATGTTTGGTTTTGGCCTTTTTGGAGATGAGGCAGAGGATCGTATTGCTCTTTCAAAAAGTGTTTTTGCTCAAGCAAGAGACTATTTCCACATGGATTTTCCTCCAGACGCTATTACCGTTATTGGGGACACTATTCATGATATCCGTTGCGGGAAGGCAATAGCAGCGCATACGATCGGCGTATCAACACTTGGTGAAGGGGAGAGAAATAAATTAAAACAAGAAGGAGCTGATATTGTTGTAGATTCCCTCATGGATACAAAAGTTCTGCAGTTTTTCGATGTATGAAAATAATAATCTTATGAAACTCATCCTTTTTGATATTGATGGGACACTCATTGCTCATGTGGGGACAAAACGACAGATTGGATTTCCTCGGTTTATTTATGCCATTAAACAGGTCTATGGTGTTGTCGTTACTCCCAACCTTTCCATTAATTGCAATGGGTGGGTTGATAAATCGATAACACGCTCTCTTGTCAAAGACGCAGTTTCTGATCTCGAGTTTGAAAAGAAATGGCCGGACATGAGTAAAGCCCTTCGCTCGTATTCTGAAAAACAGGCAAAAGGCGGACGGCAGTTGTATGAAAAAATCGATGAGGCGGTGTCACTTGCGCGCCTGTTGAAAAAAGATGCGTCTGTACGGTTAGGAATATTAACTGGCAATGTTGAACGTATGGCGTGGTGGAAATTGGAACACGCGGGCATTATGGATATTTTTTCTTTTGGCATTTTTAGCGATGATGTAGAAGATCGGTTGACGCTCGCAAAAACGACGTTTGAGAAAGCACAGAAACATTTTGCCATAGATTTTTCTCCATCAGATATTACCATTATTGGAGACACTATCTATGATGTTCGGTGTGGGAAAGTGATTGGCGCAAACACTGTAGCTGTGACGACTGGTGTTCATACAGGTATGCACCCCGGATCTACATACCGTCAGGACTTAGAGAATGAACTCCCTGATCTACTTGTTGACTCTCTCATGGATACAAAAGTTCTGCAGTTTTTCGGTCTTTCGTGATTTTATATTAAATTCCTTCTTGATTTGGAGAAAAAATATATGGATAATGGGTAGATCAGTATGCAGGATTTTGTTTTTCTTTCGGGAACGAGCAACAAGCCATTGGCAACAAAAATTTCTCACGCACTTTCTACTCCTTTAGGTGAGATTGATATCACGCGCTTTATGGACAATGAATGCCGCGTGTATGTCAAAGAAAACGTTACAGGCAAAGATGTTATCGTCCTCCAATCATTATCTGAAGTTGCTGATCAAAACCTCGTTGAACTCTGTCTTATTGGTCAAGCGTTAAAGACCCTCAAATGCAAAAAATCTGTTGCTGTTATTCCGTGGTTAGGATACAGCAAACAGGATAAGGCGTTTCGTCCGGGTGAGTCGGTTTCCTCTCAACTCGTTGCTAAATTTATTGAAGCGGCTGGTTTTGATTACGTTTTAACCGTTGATCTTCATTCAGAGAATCTTATTCCGTATTTTTCTATTCCCGTCGTTGAGGTTTCAGCGCATACAATTTTAGCTGATAAGGTGAAACACTTAACAGGCATGAAAGTTGTCTCTCCCGATATGGGAGGCAAAGGGAGATCAGAACGGTTTGCTCGCGAGCTTGGATTGCCTATTGTGTATCTAACCAAAAAAAGGAATCTTGAAACTGGTGCTGTTACCGTTTCAGGATTATCAGAGCCTGTTACTGGAGAGCGCCTCATTATTTTTGACGACATCATCAATACGAGCGCGACAGCAATCCGTTCTTCTGAATATTTGAAACATCACGGCGCAAAAGAGATTTATGTTCTCGCGACCCACGGCGTCATGGCAGGGGACGCTGCCCGGCAACTATCCAAAAGTACTGTAGACCACATCATCGTGACAGACTCAATTCATATTCCCAAAGAAAAACACCTTCCCAATCTTGAGATTGTTTCTCTTGCCCCTCTTCTTTTAAAAGCAATTGAAGACATTGCCCTTTAAGGGTGTTCTCACTTTATACTTGCCCCAGTTTCCTTTATACTTACTCTCATGAATCTTCTTCCACGGGCGGTCACAAAAGTCATTGAATCATTTGAGCGGTTACCCGGTATCGGCCAGAAGACCGCCCAGCGCCTTTCCTTTTACCTTCTCCATGTTCCGCAGGAAGAGTTGGATGCATTTGCCTCGTCCGTCCGGGGTTTGAAAGCCAATACAGTTTTGTGTTCAGTCTGCAAGAATGTCACGGAAAGTGATCCGTGTCCGGTGTGCAGTTCTCCGACGCGGGACAAATCCGTTCTCTGTGTTGTCGAACAACCAACGGACGTTCTGGCTCTTGAGAAAACCGGAGCATACGAGGGGGTGTATCACGTCCTTCATGGAGCAATTGATCCTTTGAACAACATCGGTCCTGATGAGATATATGTTCACGATCTTGTGAAACGTATTTCATCTCCAGGCTCGGAAGTGAAGGAAGTTATTTTTGCGCTCAACGCCACCATGGAAGGGGAAGCGACGTGTATGTATATCCAGAAACAATTAAAGGGCGTGAAAATCACAAGACTAGCAAGCGGCCTTCCCATCGGATCTGATATTGAATATGCTGATGAGGTGACACTCAAGCGGGCGATGGATGGGAGACGGGAGTATTAACACCTATGGTTACCAAAAAAGCTATTGAAAAAATTCTTTCTTCAATTCCTGATCCGGAACTTGGGATTTCCATCTGGGATCTTGGTCTTATCTATGAGGTCACTGTTACCCCCGCGGGTGAAGTTACCATTCTCATGACCCTCACCTCTATTGGCTGCCCGTTGTTTTCCATGATGGAAACACCGATAAAGGAAAAGATTGGGAACGTGAAGGGGGTTACAAAGGTGACAATAGATTTGACCTTTGACCCTCCATGGAACGCAGATAAAATGAGTACAAAAGCAAAAAATATGTTAAATATGTAGTATGGGAGGAACCGTCAAACAAATTATCGGGAGTTTTGAAGACATCGGAAAGGATGTTGTTAGGGAGGCAGTGAGAGTCCCGGGTGATGTAGCCGGGAAAGCATTGGAATCGTTGGGATCATCAAGCGGGAAAAAACAAAGTAGCTCAAAAACGCAGACTCCATCAGGGGATGGGAAAAAGGATACGAGTGCGTTTGATGAAATCGATGGAAAGAAGGACCAAGATGCCAAAAAAGCTGTCGCTCGGGCAGCTCTCCAAGCGCTCGTTGGGGAGAAAAAGAAACAGAAAGAGCCTACCCCATGGGAGAGACTCCAGGAGGAAAATGCAAAGAGGAAAAGGATGGAGGAAAAGAAAAATGAAGCAGCAAAGAAGGATTTGCCGCTTGTGAGCACCAAGCGGAGGCGCGGAGACCTTTATGGGATCAAAGGAAAAACAGGGAGTGAAGTGGGGAAAAATGTGAGACAGGACTAAAGAAGGTATACTATATATATTCTATAGTATATATATGAAGCTGTATAACACGCTTACACGGAAAAAAGAAGAATTTGTTCCCCTTACAGAAGGGAAGGTTCTCTTTTACCACTGCGGCCCCACTGTCTATTGGACTCAACACATTGGCAACCTTCGTGGGATGACAATGGGAGATTTGGTTGTGAGAACCCTCAAGTATTTTGGGTATGAGGTATCTCATGTCAGGAACTACACTGATGTGGGGCACATGTCATCTGATGCCGATACTGGCGAAGACAAAATGGAAAAAGGGGTAAAACGGGAGGGGTTGTCCCCTAATGAGATAGCAGAAAAATATATCCTCCAGTTTGAACATGATGTTACCGCAATTAATTTGTTGGAACCAACGCATAAACCGAGAGCGACAGCCTTCATAACAGAGATGATAGCGATGGTCAAGAATATCCTTGATAAAGGATATGCGTATCAGACGGATATTGCCGTATACTTTGATACGGCAAAGTTTCCGTCATATTATGCGTTATCCCGCCAAAAAAAAGAGGACCAAAGGGAAGGAGAAGGCAAAGGGGATGTCATAGATCCGGGGAAGAAAAATCCTGCGGATTTTGCGTTATGGTTTTTTAAGGTTGGCGTCCACAAAAATGCTCTACAAACATGGGCTTCTCCGTTTGGAAGTCAGCTTGTTAAAAACGGAGAGGGGTTCCCGGGTTGGCACATTGAGTGTTCTTCCATGAGTAAGGCTCTTCTTGGTCCGACGCTCGATATCCACATGGGAGGCATTGAGCACATTCCGGTTCACCACACCAATGAAATAGCGCAGTCAGAGGTAGCTAATGGTGTGAAATTTGTAAACTACTGGCTTCACAATGGTCATTTATGGGTAGACGGCAAAAAGATGGCTAAGTCTGAGGGGACGGGGTATGCGCTTCAGGAGATAGTTGATAAAGGATTTGATCCGTTGGCACTCCGGTATTTTTTCTTGGGTGCCCAATACCGTTCCATGCAGAATTTTACCTGGGAAGCGTTACATGCTGCAGCTACCGCGTATGAGACACTCCAAAAAAATGTTTCGTCATGGAAAAAGACCGGAGGGAAACAGAAAATATCTGAGGCAGGAGCATTGTTTCAGACGAAATTTGATGAGACAGTGGCCGATGATTTTAATGTTCCGGGAGCGTTGGGAGTTGTTTGGGAGGTAGTAAAGAGTGATTTGCCTGATGGGGAAAAATATACTCTCATCATGAAATTTGATGAGATCCTTGGGCTTCGGTTGAAAGAGGTGTCTATCCAAAAAGTTGAGAATATTCCATCAAATATTTTAGAGCTTGTCGAGAAACGGAAACGTTTGAGGAGTGAGAAATTGTTTGCCGAGTCGGATGAAGTACGAAAACAGATTGAAGATTTGGGGTATGTATTGGAAGATTCTTCAGAGGGGACTACTGTATCAAAGAAGAAATAACTCCTTGTTACTTTCCCTTCACTATTTTTTTGGCTGTCATCACACGTTTGTCGATATAGACTGATTTTGGATCAGCGGTTACTTCAGCAAATGTTCCGGGAGAAATTTCAGCAAAGTTGTATCCAGAGGGAGCTGTTACGGTCCATTCTCCATAATTGAGTTTTGGGTTGCTTTTTGGATAGACGTTTCCAAGGGTGATCGTTCCATTGCCTTGGTTTGATTCAAGAAGGACGCCAACGTACGATACTCCGGTTTCCGTTCCGGCTGCAGCACGAAAATCAGCTGGTTTCGTGCGGTCAATGATGTTTGAGGCAAGGATTCCCAAAAATATGATTCCTACGGAAATTCCCACAAAGAGATATGTTTGATCTTTTTTATTTTTGAGTTGAGCCATTATCTTATTGTTCCACGACTGGCTTTTCGTTGTCAATTATTGCTGTTAAAAATTGTTGGTTTATTCCTCATTTGCTTCAGTACTGTATAATCAAAGGGAGGAATTATTGGATTTGTGTGGCATGAAAAAAATGGTGAGGGAATGGGGGTGATATAGTATGATGGTAGTACAGGAAAGTATGTCAGGCAAAACTGATAAACCTACTACAATCTTTTCATTTGTTGAAAATTTTTTAACGGAACTTGGAATTTGGAGAACGCAGGTAAAGAATAGAAAATCGAATTTTTATCCACCATCAGATAGTGAACTCGAGAAAATTTTAAATAAAAAACCAAAAATATTAAAGACAGTATTTGAGAGGTATACTAGTGAAGGACTTCCATATGACGTACAGGAACAAATGAATAAGTAATATTGTATATATGAAAATTATCATTGCTATTGCTCTTGTACTCCTCAGTTGGTTTGTGTATACGAAAGTATCTGGTCCCGTTACCCCAAAATCTGAGATTACCAGTGGTATTTCTACTGAAATTGTTGGCGCGACAGTTGCTGTTTCTCCTACCGTTTCTTCTCCAGTGCCGTCACTAAGCGGCGCTGAAGCTGCGAGACGGTATTTTGAGCTCATTGGAGCAGGCAAAATTCCAGAGGCTATTGCCATGATGGATAGTACTCTCGTTCCCAATGACACCGTCAAGCAAGCGTATGGCGTTACATACAATGCATTTCAGTCTGTGGTTGTTGCCGCCGTTACCCCGCAGTGGCAGGAAGAGTGGAAAGACGGGGAAGAGGAGTATCGGGTTGATTTGACTATTCAGGTGAAGCCGGGAGCTGATGCGGGATTGTGGCAGTCGGGGAAAGAGACGCGATGGGTAGTCGTCAAGAAGGTTGATACTATGTATCGGATTATTGAAATAGCAACAGGTCCTTAATTGGTTACTTTCTCTCCCTCATCCTCACATTGTTCTTCTTCGTCGTTGTCCGATACGTCACTGTGTTTTTCCCGTTCCTCCAGTTTGCGCCAGATTTCCAAGATGGGCGGTTTATCGGAATAGACGCAAGGGGGAGGATAGTGGGAAAACGATGTAAGAGCACCGGCAATCATAGAACTGATCACCACCTTTCTTACTAAATAAGTATACACCATTTGTAAAATTGTCAAAAGAGAATGAGTATTTTCTTTTGACTTGACCTAGACTCTTTTCCTATGTGATACTGGATATGAAGGCAAAGACATGAAATTTGCATCCGGTTTTGTCAAAACGCTTCTTCTTATCATTGGAGTGTGTGTTGTCTCTTGTTTAGTGACAATTGCGGTCTTAAAAAAGGATGTTCTTCTTAACGAGTTTTCGAAAATAGTAGGCAATGTTCAATCGAATATTGTTCCGTTGTCCGAGAAGAAAAACCTTTTTTCAGGGAATCTTCGACTTTTGCCCGATGATCTTCATCTTTTTGTTTTTAATGACGTCGATGTTTCTAATGGTGTTGATACGACAGCCACATACTATGAGGCTGGAGTGTATGAAAGCGGGGAGTATAAAGGATATACACGAATTATTGCCATTCGTCCTGCTGAAGGGCCTGGAGATCCGTATGTGTTTGTTCTGGCTACCAAAGACAAGAGTTCCTATGTTTTGTCTGACGAAGATGAACTTACCAAATACCCCGAAGATGATTGGCGTAACCCTATGAAGTATTTGGACAAGACGAAAATCCGCAAAATCACCGTTCTTCCCGGTCAACACCCTAAAGGCATTCCATTGGACTCTCTGTATGTTCTGTATCGCGAGTCCATTCCCGTAACAAGCGTCAAGACCGGAAAAAAAGATTCGTTTGGCCAGGACACGTATGCAGATCGGATTGTTGAGACGTTTACCAATTATCCGGAATTAACCTCACCATTGTCTACCCTTACATTTTTAGGCAATATCTATGAGCCGCCATACTTAACTGATCAGATGCTTGAAGAAGACCGGCAAAAAGTACGTGTGAGACAGCAGTATGTCCTGGGTACCACCTCTGTCGTTACTATCGATGAAGTTGGGTTGCCATGGCTCTATACGCTATCACGAAAACGCGACATTACCGTCTACGAAGAAAAACTGGCTTTGTACAACAGTCAATACACGGAATATCAAAAACAGCAGAAATTATGGGAGGATGAGATTGTGACTACCCCTCCTGAGTATCCGAGTTATCCCGAGAAACCAAACGTCCGTTTTGAAAAAAGCACGATCGTTGGTGGGGACGGACAATTTTTTGGGACGTATGACGTTGCGCTCCCACAGGTCTGCGGAGTGGACGTCAATACGCTTGTCATGAAAAACATAAGTGATGCGGATTTGGAAAAAGTTGGTTCTGTATACGGGCAACCAGTGTATGCGCTAAAGAACGCTGACCATCCGCTTTTGACGCTTGCTTTCGAGAACAAAATGACAATGCCAGAAGAGGAATTTGAAGCGATGAATGAAGGGCTTCCGAAATTGACGCGTGAGGGATATGTTGATAAACGGCCGCTTCTGTTTTTCAAGGATTTTTGGGGACGGCTTCTGAGTGTTGGAGAGTATGAGTACAAGATGATGGGAGGGTGCGGCAAACCCGTTTTATATTTGTATCCGGAGAAACCTTTGGATGTGCGTGTGACATTTGAAGCTCCCGTTGATTTGACGCGGGATATGCCCTCGTATGCAAATGGGTGGATGGTAGAAGCAAAACCCGATGGGTCGCTTTCTGATCTTCAACCGGACAAAACCGACTGTTCAGGTATTGATTCGTCGCTTCATGGTTTGGAGTATGCGTGGGAAGCGTGTACAGCAAATGCATATCCGTATATTTACTGGTCGGGCAATAGACGCGGGGCTGTCTACCCCACTGGAAAAGACGGGTTTGTCGTGTCTTCTGATGAGCTTTCTACATTTTTACCCCGAACTCTGTCGTCACTTGGGCTATCAGAAACCGAAGAAATGGATATGGTTTCCTATTGGCTTCCGGAGATAGCAAAAAAAGACGCACCATGGTATTTTATCCGGTTTTTGGAAACCCGTGAGCTCAATGCTTTTATTCCTCTTCATATTGAGCCTCAACCGGATACGCTCTTCCGTATATTTTTGGATTGGAAACCGTTGGAAACCCGCCCTCTTATTTCCCCGGAACCACAGAACCTGACCCCACTCACACGAAATGGCTTTACTGTCGTTGAGTGGGGAGGGTTGAAACAATAAAAGGAGGTGAGTGGTTTTTATGAAATCAAAATCAATTTGTTACAATGGCCCTCATGCATTTGGCATGATGTTAGGATTATTTTTTGGCGGACTACATGCTCTTTGGGCTTTGATGGTTTATACAGGATTTGCCCAAGTGTATGTCAATTGGATATTCGGATTACATTTCTTAAGCAATCCGTTTTGGATCCAACCATTTAAAATTGAGACAGCTTTGACGCTCGTCGCATTTACCTTTGTTGTTGGGTACGTCGCTGGATTTATTTTGGGATTATTGAAGAAATTTGGATGCAGAGCATGAGCTTTGAGGCTAAAAGGAGAAGAAAATAGGTTAATCGTGCTTAGTCTGGTATAATGGGCAGGTAAGCATTGTTTAAGTTGTTATCGTCTCATGTCGGACCCATCCCCCATGTAAGGAGCATGGAAAAGTATATACGGAAGGGCAATAGTCGGAGAAATGAACCTTACCGTATGCTTTTTGTATAAAACGTTTTAAAGTAAAGGATATTCTAATTGTATGGCAACAAAATTGTATGTCGGTGGATTATCGTATAACACAACAGAGCAAGGGCTTCGTGATGCATTTGCTCAGGCAGGAACTGTCGTTTCTGCGTCAGTGGTCATGGATCGCATGACTGGACGATCACGGGGGTTTGGATTTGTTGAGATGGGAACTGACGAAGAGATGAAAAAAGCCATTGATATGTGGAATGGTAAAGATCTTGACGGTCGAACACTCACAGTCAATGAAGCTCGTCCTATGACTCCTCGTGGAGACAGACCACAACGCTCATTTGGCGGCGGTGGTGGACGCGGTGGATATGGTGGTGGACGCGGTGGATATGGTGGAGGCGGACACAGAGGCGGATTTCAGGATGACCGCGGTGGACGGGATTGGTAATTTTATTTAAAAAATAAAAGTATTTAAAAAGAAAAACCATGGAGCAATCCATGGTTTTTTGATGGGATTTAACTTTATAGCTCTATTTCAGCGGATTTTCAGGATATTGGTATAATAGTATGGTATGAAAATCCTCGTTGTTGAAGATGAGCACCGTATAGCCCAGTCGATTAAAAAGGGATTGGAACAGGAACGGTACGTCGTTGATCTTGCTTTTACGGGTAGTAATGGGTATGACGTCGCTTCTGATGGCGGGTATGATTGCATTATTCTTGATCTTCTGTTGCCTGGCATGGATGGATTGACTGTATGCTCGAATTTGAGAAAAGACGGCGTCCATACTCCTATCCTCATGTTGACCGCCAAAGGACAGGTGCAGGATAAGGTTTCGGGTTTTGAAAGCGGAGCTGATGACTACCTCACCAAACCCTTTTCATTTGAGGAATTGCTTATGCGGGTAAAAGCCCTTACCCGAAGACCAAAAACAGTAACAAACCCGGTTTTACGTGTCGGCGATTTGACGCTTGATACAACCCGTTTTTCTGTCTTGCGAGGAAATACGTCTATCGCTTTATCCGGCAAAGAGTATGCGCTTCTTGAGTACCTCATGCGAAATCCCAATACGATTCTTTCCAAAGATCAGATCATTAGTCACGTCTGGGAGTATGATGCTGATATTCTTCCCAATACCGTCGAGGTATACATGAAAAATCTTCGCCAAAAGATCGACGTTCCGTTTCCCAAAAAAAAGCCGCTCATCATGACAGCTCGAGGGTTTGGATATAAAATTGGAGGATAATATATGTTTCGAAGTGCTCGCATCAAACTCACCGCTTGGTATCTTCTTATCATCATGACGATATGTCTATTCTTTAGCGTGTTTATCTACTCCCTCATGGGCAGGGAATTTGAACGCCTTGCGCGGTTCCAACGGAGTCGCATTGAGCGGCAATACCGTGACCCAATGCCTATAGTGGGAGAGTCTGGAATGTTCTCGCCGCCAAATCCATCGCTTTCCCAAGAGGATGAAGAACTTGTGAGAACCATGCAGGTCCGTTTGGTTCTTTTTCTCTGTGTTATCAACGGGGTTATTCTTCTCGTTTCCGGCGGGTTAGGGTATGTTTTGGCTGGGAGAACCCTCAAACCCATTCAACTCATGGTTGATGAACAGCGAAGGTTTGTGTCTGACGCTTCCCATGAGTTGCGTACGCCGCTTACGGCTCTCAAAAGCATGTTGGAAGTGAATTTACGGGATAAGGGATTGAATGAGGAGTTGGCAAGGGGAGTACTGAAAGAGAGTTTGGAAGAAGTGAACAACCTTCAATCATTAACCGATAGACTCCTCCAACTCACGCAACTGGAGTCATCAGGGAATGGGTATAGTACCTTCACCAACGTTTCTCTTTCGTCATTATTAGATGAGGCGTGGAAGAATGTGAAGTATGTGGCGCTCAAAAAGCACATGAGCTTGAATGTTGAATGCAAAAAAGAACTTACTGTTTTTGGTCATGCCCAGGCTCTTAAAGATCTTTTTACAATCCTTTTTGATAATGCAGTGAAGTACAGTCCGGTTAAATCAATCGTTACGGTTGAGGCCAAAAAAGACAAGGATACTGTTGTTATTTCTGTGTTAGACAAAGGGATTGGGATAGCAGCAAAAGATATTCCCTATATTTTCGATCGTTTTTACCGAGCGGATAGCGCTCGGGCAAAGGATGGGAAAAATGGATTTGGGTTGGGGTTATCTATTGCCAAACGTATAGTTTCTCTTCACAACGGAGAGATAACCGTAAAGAGTACTTTAAAGAAAGGAAGTACATTCACTGTTGTTCTTCCAATACGGAAAACTTCGTAGTTTATTTCGTTTGTATTTTTTCAGGTTGTTTTCAGGTATCGGTTTTACCATTGAATCAGTATTCAAAGGAGAAGAAGGGAATACGTATTTTATTTTTGGGCAAAGTTGCACGTATTCAGTACTTCTTTAAAGAAATAAACACAAGAAATTATTTTTATGAAAGAAAAATTTTTGGCTCTTATTACATTTTTTAAAAATATCCCCAGGATTGCCCTTATCGTAGGACTCGTTATCATTCTTTCTGGAGCTGGGTATGTGGTCTATAGAAATGTCGTCAAAATATCAAAACAAAAGGTGCAGTATGAGACGACAACTGTTGCCAAAGGCACATTAACGACAGTTGTTTCCGGTTCAGGGACGATCACCACGGGCAACACCACGAGTATTACGACGGGAGCAACAGGAACAGTGAAAACCTTGTATGTCAAAAACGGCGACACTGTTACAAAGGGCGATAAAATAGCTGAAATCACGCTTGATGAGTATGGACAGAAACGTCAGGCAGCTGCGTGGTTAAGCTACGTGAATGCCAAAAATGCAGTCAATTCATCCAAAACAAATAAAGAATCGTCAGACCTTGATATGTGGAATGCACGTCAGGCAATTCTTGATGCTGAAGATGATATCGACTACATGCTGACAAATCCCATTAACCCCGATACGAATGAAAAGTGGACAGACGGGGAGAAGTCGGTGTTGTATAAGAGTTTGGAAAAAGCAAAGATCGCCTTCACTGCCTACGAACAGAAATTTGTTTCTTTTGACGCCGATACACAAAACGCAAGCGTCCGCGTGACGTCAGCCTACTACGACTACAAACAGGTGGCCTCAACCATTCTTGCTCCGGAGTCTGGCACGATCCAGAATTTGGTCTTGGCTGTTGGGACGGTCATTTCAAATACCTCCGATTCATCGATATCCATTGACACTGGAACAAGTTCAACTAATTCCTTGTTTACAAATACATCGCTCTCAGCTACCTCCCAAAGTGTTGGGTTTATTAAAAGCGCGGAAGGGGTATTTAAGGCAACAGTCAATTTGACAGAAATTGATATTCCAAGCATTAAGCCCGACCAAAAAGTAACAATCACAATGGATGCGTTTCCGGACAATACTTTCACAGGGAAGGTGCTCGCGGTTGATACCAACGGAAGCGTGAGCTCGGGAGTGACGACATATCCTGTCACCATTCTTTTGGATCCCACTACCATAGATATTTACCCCAAAATGGCCGTTGACGCTGAGATTATTACATCTCTCAAAAGCGACGTCCTCCTTGTACCGACAAGCGCCATTTCAACTGTCGACGGTGTGTCGGCTGTTCAAATTCTTCGGGACGGAAAACCGACAAGTGTCACAGTTACTATTGGAAGCGCAAACGATACAGAAACAGAGATTACCTCTGGTTTGGCTGAAGGTAATGTCGTTGTGATAAGTATGACTTCATCAGCAAATGCAAAAAGTACGAGCTCCACGAAAACGACATCAACGTCCATATTCTCAGGAATGGGAGGAATGGGCGGTGGAATGGGCGGACCCCCGGGACAATAACTGTATGACTCCGACGATTGAAATTACAAAATTAACCAAAACGTATAAAACTGCCGACATGGAAACACCGGTCCTTTTAGGCATTGATTTATCGATTGAGAAAGGCGAGTTTGTCGCAATCATGGGCCCATCCGGATCGGGAAAATCAACGCTTATGCATATTTTGGGAGCGCTTGATCTTCCCACGAGTGGATCGTACCACCTTGATGGATTGGATGTGGGGAAACTGTCTGACGATGAACTGGCAGACATTAGGAACAAAAAAATAGGATTTGTGTTTCAGGCGTATAATCTTCTTCCGCGGACATCGGCATTGGAAAACGTCATGGTTCCTATGGAATATGCCGGTGTTGCTGAGGAGGAACAGAAAACGAAAGCAAAGAAGTTTTTGGAACTCGTGGGGCTTGGGGACCGGCTTTTCCACGCGCCAAACAAGCTTTCAGGTGGGCAACAGCAACGGGTGGCTATCGCTCGAGCGCTCGTCATGGATCCTTCGATAATTTTGGCTGATGAGCCGACAGGCAATATCGCCTCAGCACAAGCGGAAGAAATCATGTCCATTTTCCAGAAACTCAATAAAGCGGGTCATACAATTGTGATGATCACGCATGAGCCGGATATTGCCGAACACGCCCGTCGCATCATTCACATTAAAGATGGCAAAATTGAGAAGGAATCGAAAGATCATAGGCAACGGATTATTGAAGAAGCCAAAAAAGACAGAAAAACCCTCAAACGGTTACACGTATGAAACTTATTAAACTTATAAAAGGTGGGATAAAGAATTTGGCAATAAATAAAATGAGGACGGGCTTGGCGATCCTTGGGATTGTCATTGGTATTGGAAGCGTCATTGCTTTGATATCATTAGGGGAATCGAGTAAAAGCGCGGTGCAGTCTCAGATCCAGTCATTGGGCGCTAACCTCTTGACCGTGAGTCCTTCTGGTCAGCGTTCTGGAACCGTGAGGGGGGCTGCCGGAGGAGGAACGACGCTCACCTTGGAAGACGCAGAAGCCATAGAAAGCTCAACCAAAATTACCACCATTAAAACCGTTTCTCCTTCGTACACCGGAAGAGCCCAAGTGACAGCCAACAGGAACAATACCAATACACAGGTTGTGGGTGTAGAGCTATCGTACGCTGAAGTACGGAAAATTACGTTAACCTCGGGCAGGTTTATTTCCGACAAAGATGTTTCATCGTATGCAAAAGTTGCTGTCATTGGTCCCACGACCGCTGAGGATCTTTTTGGAGAAGGGGTTAATCCCTTGGGGCAAACAATAAAAGTAAATAGTCAGACCCTCACGATCATTGGCGTTTCGAAAGCAAAAGGCGGATCAGGCCCAACAAACCAGGATGATATTATCTACATTCCTCTTACTACCGCTCAAAAGCAGATATTCGGCGTCAAGTATTTAAGTACCATATACCTGGAAGCAAAGAGTCAGGATGTGATGAGTAGAGCTCAGGAGGAAGTCGGATATTTTCTCATGGAACGGCATGATATAACCGACACGTCAAAGATTGATTTCCGGATTATGTCACAAGCAGACATTATGGAAACCGCAACATCCGTGACAGGCACGTTTACCAGTATGCTCACGGGGGTAGCTGCAATTTCCCTTCTTGTTGGAGGGATTGGCATCATGAACATCATGCTCATGTCTGTTACCGAACGGACCCGGGAGATTGGTCTGCGGAAAGCATTGGGAGCCAAAAAACGGACGATTATTCTCCAATTTCTTACGGAATCGATTATTCTTACGTTTACCGGAGGCATCATCGGTATTCTTTTTGGCATCATCGGTTTTTACATCTACGCTAAGGTTAATAGCTCAAGTTTTATTGTTTCTCCTGGGTCAGTTATTCTTGCCTTTGTTGTTTCAGCCGCTATTGGCGTTCTTTTCGGGTGGTACCCAGCCAGGCGCGCCTCAGACTTGCAGCCGATAGAAGCGCTGCGGTATGAATAAAAAAGACATTGAATTGATTACTGTATTGTAGTTGTTATTTGTAAAAAAAGATTTTAAAAAAAGAAAGGAGAATTGATATGAAAAAATATCGTTTGTTTATTTATGGGGTTATTGTTCTTGTTGTTGGAGGAGGGAGTTTTTTTGGCGGCATGAAATACCAGGAGTCAAAAATCCAAAAAGAGAGAAGTGTCTTTAGCGCCCGCATGGGAGGGAACCGCACGCAAAACGGCTCGCTGAATGGAAGCCAAAAAACAGGGAACAATACCAGTGGAGTGAGGCCGTCTGGTATAGCTCAGGTCATAGGAGAGATAACAGGAGTCGATCAAACAACGGTTACCGTTAAAACCATGGACGGCGGATCACGCATTATCGTTTTGTCTGGCACTACTTCGATTAACAAAATGGCAGAAGGAACGAAAACCGATTTGGCGGTTGGGACGAGGGTAGCAATTTTTGGAACTGAGAACACGGATAAAACAGTCAATGCTACATCGGTTCAGATTAACCCGTCAATGCCTGGGGCACCGGAGAAATAACCGAAGTTAGTGTTCTGAGGTCCAGATGGGTTCAGCGAGGAGTTTTTCATAGAGCGAAAGGTACTGTTTTGCGCTTTTGGCCCAGGAGAAATCAGTCTCCCGCGCTTTTTCTATCATGGTCGTGAAGGTGCTGGAATTATCTTTCCGAATCGCTATCGCTTTTTCTACTGTCCGTTCAAGGACTTCTGAACTATACGAAGAAAAAAGAAGTCCGTTCACCTCGTCTTTTATCGAGTCTTTTAAGCCTCCTACTTTGTGAGCAATGGGAATAGTTCCAAAAAGCATAGCAATCATTTGGATAAGGCCGCACGGTTCATACTTTGATGGGATGAGGATAAAATCAGAAGCAGCGTATATCTGGTGGGCAAGCGTTTCATCAAACTTGAAGTTGCAGGAGATGTTTTTGGGGTAGAAGGTGGAGAGCCAATGGAACCGTTCCTCCCAATCTCTGTTCCCGCTCCCCAGAAGAATAAATTGGATTTTTGTTTGGTCAATTCTCCGGAGCATTGAGTGGAGGATATCAAGGCCTTTTTGCCCTGCATCCAATCGTCCGATAAAGGAAAATAAAGGAATGGAGGCATTGATTTTTAATTTGAGTTTTCTCTGAAGGAATTCCTTGTTTTTCCGTTTTCCTTCTTTCCAGTCAAGAATGCGTTTTCCATTCTGCTCTTCCGTCATGCCGTAGGGGAATTTGACAGCTCGGTCGTGTTTAATGTATCGCCAGGTGATGTCAATGCCATTAAGGATCCCAAATATTTTTCCTTCTTTCCCGCGGAGGATTTCCTGCAAGCCGCACCCATATTCTTCGGTGAGGATTTCTTTGGCGTACGATGGGGAAACAGTTGTAATGATATCGGCGTGTACAATTCCTTCAAGGAGAAAATTAATTTGTGCTTTTTTTATTTCCCACAGGAGCATTTTGCATTGTGATGGATCAATGCCCATGCGTTTGATAATATCGACAGATGTTTTTCCCTGAAATGCGAGGTTATGGATCGTGAGAATGGTTTTTACCGGAAGGGAGCGGTTTTTGACAAGAAGGGGAATGAGGCCGCAGTGGAGGTCATTGACATGGATGATGTCAGGTTGCCACTCAAGTGTTTTTTGCTGCACCATTTCCACAACAGCCAGGTCAAAAAATGCCCAGGTATCCATTGGATCAACCTGCGACAGGTATTTGCTGTTTTTCAGGAAGTACGCTGGAACATTGGTATACGAAGATGTTGCTTCCCAAATTTCAACGTGTTCGCGTTTGCCATTATATGTGACGGTAAATGTTCCCTTTTTTGTTCTTTTGACCCGTTTGAATTTCGTCACTTTATAATATGGAAGGACGATGCGGATATCCGTTCCGTATGCTTTGAGGGCAGCTGGGAGTGACCGCGCAACATCCCCTAAACCCCCGACTTTGAAAAACGGATCCAACTCCCAGACGACGAAAAGAACGTTCATAGTACTAGTATACATGAAATTTTAGATGAATGGTTTTGCCTTTTTTCCTCTATCCTGATACGCTTTTATCTATATAGGTTTTAATAAATTGTATAAAGGAGGTTTTTATGGCAACGACATCCAAAAAAAGTATTGAGAAAGAGACTCCTTCTGAAGAAGAAGTGGAAACGCCAAAATCTTCAAAATCATCCTGCCTTCTTGTGGGGTGTATTGTTGTTGCTATTGTTTTTGTTGTTGGAGCAGTTGTCGTCGCTTTTATTATTTTTTACGTTCTCAAAAACGATGACATTATCCAGAAATACATTTCCTCGTATGTGAGCCCGAAAGAAGAGAAGGTGGAGCCAAAACAAACACCGATTGTTGTTGTGGTGACAGTCATTCCCACCGGCATTCCGGAAGAGAATACGAGGCGTGTTACAACACAGGGGAATTTCATTATTCCGGAGTCGTCGATTAGACAGGTGATAGCACGGGATCTTTCTGGTTTATCGAATTGGGAGTTAAAAGTCGCTCGGAATGAGATTTATGCACGGCACGGGAGGCCGTTTGTACACACCGACCTCCAGTGTTACTTTAATACCCAATCGTGGTACACGAAAGATCCGTCGTATACGGACTCAAGACTCTCAAAGTTGGAGCTAGCCAATGCGGTATATATTCTAAATTACGAGAAGTCTATTGGGAGCACGATTTACGACAAGGATACAGGGTGCAAGTGATCACATGTCACAAAGAAAAATTGTATACGCACAAGACATCTTTTAGCATGTATAATAGGAACTATGATTGTAGTAGTCGATAAGGCAATTCCGCTTGTTCAGCTAAAAGAAATGGCAGCACCCGCATTTGGAAACCTTATAAAAGGTGTTGTTGATATTTCCAAAAAATGTATAGCGATTAATGGTGAACTTCATGCTGATGAAGAGGCATATTTGAAAAATAGAGGTTCTAAACAAAATGATTTGTGGGGAATAAATATCTACCCTGATTTACCTTTTCCTGATCGCATTGAATTTGACTCAATGATAAACATTCGCCCCCAGTTGGGAAATAGATCACGTGGGGTTGATGATCCGGTAATTCAAGACAAGATTATTGAGATAGTAAAACAGTTGATAAAAGAATAAATTTTTTTCTATGTATCACATATCACTTCGTCCCGAAACATGGTTTTCATATCCGCTTGTCACGCAGCTTGCCCATGTTGGGAGTGAGGTAGAGAGGTCTATACTATGGAGGGAAAAGAAACCAGAGTATATGAAATTGGCGTTTTTCCGCGCATTAGAACTTCTGGATTTAACGATAGATGATCCAAAAAATGCTCTTGGGTTAAAGGAACTTTGTCGGGTTCGGGAGTTTCTTGTTGATTATTTTCTTTATGACAATGTGTATGGATTTGACGATGCATCATGGCGCAAGTATTTTATGACGTTTGCTCTCGCTGCACGGAAATAAGAGCCTTATTTTACCCCGCAGTTCGGCCAAGCAGAAAGTCCTGATGTTGAGATTTTAAATGCTGCTGTTTTAATTGCTTCTTCTGGAGAAAACCTGAGATCAATATTGGAGTCCATTCCCATGGTTTTTCGGGTTGAGGCCCAGGTAGAGGAGGAGAATTGGAAGAGTCCAGCGTATGGGCCATTAATTGCATTAGGCCGGAGACCTGATTCACAGACCGCCACTCTCCATAGTTTGTCTCGGTCAATACTGTAGTGATTGCTGTATTGCGTAAACCATGTATCGAGTTGGTTTCCTGACACAGGAACTGGGGTTGGCGTTGGGGTTGTTGTGGGTTTTGGAGATGGAGTGATTGATGGCGTGGGAGTGAGGGTTGGAGTTGGTGTCATGGTGGTGGTAGGGGTGGCTGTAGGAAAGAATGTCGTATTGATTGTTTGAATGGGATGAGCACTTGATACGAGGATGAAAAAGGAAAAGGGTACAATCATTTTTCCCACGAATATAATAGCGGAAGAAAGAAATTGCATGAAGTTGATTATATACTATTTAACTTTAAGAAAGACGGATGCGACTTGTGTTTGGAAAATGCTACATGGTTATCGAGATTGTGGTATATTGTAGATATATATGGACTTAAAAGCGGTATTTCAAAAGGTCTACGCAAATCTTCCATTAGGCGCCAGAACAGAAATTGTTGCAACAATTGACGGCGAGCCCATGACATGGAACGCTGTGTTTATAGAAGTACAAGAAGATACGGACAAAAGCAAAAAGATCCTTACATTTTTAAAACAAATAGGAGTATTAAAATGAGTGATAGAGGCTCAAAAGATGTTTCAACTGAGGAAGCGAGTGAACTTCAAGACAAAATTAGAGAACTTGTTATTGCACGTATTCGTACACTATCAGAAGATGTATCACTGTCAGTAGGGGGAGAAGATTTAAAAAGAGAACAGTTGATAGAACATATTAAGAAAGAAGATGAAATAGGAAAAGACCTCATAGATATGCAAATAGAGTTTCTTCAAGATATGGCCAGTGGAGCTCTATATGAAAACCAGTAAAACTCTTCTCGTTACACGGCCAAATTATGATCCAACAACACATTATTGCTACCATTGGTCAGAGCCGGTAATTAACAAAGCAAAAGAGAAGCTTTTTCGAGTTCTTGATGTTGCAACTGAGAAAGTAACAAAAGATGTTTTTGAAAGCTATTTGAAAAAGCAGGAACCCCAATTTTTGTTTCTTAATGGCCATGGGTCAGATACGGTTGTCGCCGGCCAGGATGATAAACCGATACTCGAAAAAGATAACGTAAATATTATACCGATAGGATCTATAGTCTATGTACGTAGCTGTAATGTGGGGAATACATTGGGCAAAGATTTTGTTCAATATGCATCTGCATTTATTGGATACAGTAAAGCCTTTGGATTTTTACGGTTAAATACCTCTATGAGAAATCCTCTTACCGACCCACTCGCAAAGTTTAGTTTCGAGCCATCAAATCTTATTGTTACTACCTTGATTAAAGGAAAATCAGTAAGAGAAGCGCATGAATGATCAAAGACAGCTATGAGAAGGAACCTTCAGTATTTATTATCCAGTAAAGCAACGGATTTAGAACGAAAATGCGCTACACCTTTATGGTGGAATTATAAATATCAGGTACTCATTGGTGATACAGATGCATGTATTTCTTCTTAGTATTAAAAAGTTTTGATTTTATTGTTATCGTAAACAGTCTGGAGCGAGAGAGAATCCAGCGTCTATTGCTTCTTGTTCAGTGCAGAAGAATCCTTCTCCAATGTCTTCATCTAGGACAATTTGATTGTAGTGACGGCATGTTGGGAGGTGGTAGAAATGATCCCATGTTGCTTTGTCAATGTTTCCCTTGATTGCGCATGAAAGAGAAGGAGGAGTGGGAGAGAGGTGTTTACAAAGCGTACTATGGATGCCACGCTCATTGTCTGTTGCTTCTTTATATGCAGCTTTGAGTATTTCATTTTTGTTGTTTTTGGTGTAATCGGGTCGGGCAAAACCTTCTTTGAGGATGATTTCGTTGACGAGTGTGTTTCCCACGTAGACAAGTCCCATTCTTCTTCCGTATGTATCTCGTTTTTCTTCTTTTATCCTCACGAGTTTTCCTTTTACCTGAGCCGTGAGAAGATGTGTTGCTTCTTCACTTCCGCATTTTCCTAATTCAGGAGCATCGACTCCCATGAGTTTTACCCGTTCTCCGTTACCCAAGGTGAAGGTGTCTCCATCATGAACTGATGTAGCTGTCATGTTTTTAAGATTACTTAATACAAAGTATCCGTTGAAGAGGAGAGAGAGGAGAAGAAAAAAGTATGGTATCAAGAATGTATTCTTTTTCTTCATATAGTTATGTCAAGTACCCCTTTCTTTAGACATCTTTTCAAGGACTATGTAATCGGCGAAATGCTGCGGGTGACATCCTGAGGGTAGTGTGGATTCTCG
>Ga0172375_10001971_pt1 | contig 32616 bp, 34 predicted proteins | sample LakKiv1m_FD_114537 | JGI IMG/M metagenome (GOLD analysis project Ga0172375, IMG submission 114537) | Freshwater microbial communities from Kabuno Bay, South-Kivu, Congo - kab_092012_11.1m | ecosystem: Environmental > Aquatic > Freshwater > Lake | place: Democratic Republic of the Congo... | reverse complement strand
CTAAATTAAGTTTATTTAGTTCGGGGAGTTGCAACAAGCTCTCCCTGAATCAAAGTTTTTCTAGAATAAATAGTCTTGTTCGAGGCACCCCATCCTAAAGGATGGAGATATCTCCTTAGTTATGATAAACTCCTGCTTCTAAATTATAAACCGACAAATTATCTTCAGAGATCATATCAGTTATGTTTTCTATTATTATTTTCTCTCCATCTATAGTCGTAAGCTCATCTCCTACACTAAGTTCAGAAGCATTTATCCAGTTTCCATTTACTAAAAATGGGTGTTCTTCTGTAACCTTTAAAGTTCCTGCTAAAGATAGGGATAAAAGTAGAATTAAAATTATTAAGGTTATTAAAACAAATGAGAATAATTTTAAGATTATACCTCTTTTAGTCATGGGTTATTATAGAAACAGGGGTTTATATTTATTCTGGTACTAAAAAGCAAAGTTTTTTAAGGAATAGTTTTGGTATAAATAAGCACCACCTTGTTCGCTAAAGAGATTTAAGTAATTTCTATTAAAATTAAATAATAATTAAAATATCCAATCAGAAAAAATGACAATAATAAAGAAGGCCAAAGAAAGAACTAATAAAGAGATAGAAGCAACACTGCATCCTTTAGTAAAAGAATGGTTTTTCTCTAAGTTTCAGGAGTTCTCTCTTCCACAGAAGTATGGGGTAATGAATGTTTGGGAAAGAAAAAATACCCTTATTAGCGCACCAACAGGAGGAACCAAAACTCTTACTAGTTTTTTATCAATTATCAACTATTTAGTCATGTTAGCAGAAAAAAATGAGTTAGAAAATAAAGTCTATGCTGTTTATTGTTCGCCTCTAAAAGCTCTGAGTAATGATATTCATAAGAATCTTTTTGAACCCCTTGGAGAAATAAATAAACTGGCAGAAAAAAAGGGCATAAAACTCCAGGAAATAAGGGTTGGATTAAGAACAGGAGATACAACTGCTCAAGAAAGAGCAAAAATGGCAAGAAAATGCCCACATATTTTTATAACAACACCTGAAACTTTAGCAATTATACTAACAACACCTAAATTTGTAGAAAATATGAAGGCTGTTGAGTTCTGCATTGTAGATGAAATTCACGCCCTAGACAATAAAAGAGGAGTTTATCTTAGCTTGACTCTAGAAAGATTGAATGATATTAGTACTATCTGGCCTGTTAAAATAGGACTATCTGCGACTATTGAACCACTTGAAGAGGTTGCTAAGTTTCTTGTTGGCGAGTCTAGCGATAGAGAAGTTGAAATAGCTAATGTTCAGTTCACAAAAAAAATAGACATTGCTGTTCTAACTCCGGTTAATGATTTAATTGAGGATAGAAATATTAGCCATAACATGTATTCTTTATTAAATAAACTCATAAAAGAACATAAGACTACTTTAGTTTTTACAAATACTAGAAGCGCTACTGAACGAGTAGTTGATAATCTAAAAGAAAAATTTCCAACAGAATATGGGGAGGATATTGCCGCGCATCATTCTTCACTTTCAAAGGCTCATAGGTTTAATATTGAAGAAAGACTAAGAGAAGGTAAACTAAGGGTGGTTGTTTGCTCTACTTCTTTAGAATTAGGCATAGATATTGGCTTTATTGACTTAGTTATCATGCTTGGCTCTCCAAAATCCAGTGCAAGGGCTATACAAAGACTTGGAAGAGCAGGACATAGACTGCACGAGACTATTAAAGGCAGATTTTTAGTTATGGATAGAGATGATTTAGTTGAGTGCTGCATTATCCAAAAAGAGATAATTGAACATAAGATAAACAGAGTTCAGTTTCCTAAAAATTGTTTAGATGTTTTATCTCAACAGATATTTGGCATGGCTATTGAAAAAATATGGCATATTGATCACTTACTTGAGACCATAAGAAAGAGTTACTGCTATAAAGACTTGAGTAAAGAAGATTTTTATTCAGTTATAAGTTATCTTTCTGGAGAGTATGGTTTAGAAGATAGTCATGTTTATTCTAAAATATGGTATGATAAAGAAAAAAGAGAAATAGGTAAACGCGGTAAACTTGCCAGAGTTATTTACATGACTAATATTGGGACAATTCCTGAAGAGAGTTTTATTATAGTAAAACTTTCGCCTAGCGGAGAACAAATAGGTGTAATTGATGAAGGTTTTCTTGAAAGAATGAAAAAAGGCGATGTCTTTGTTCTAGGAGGACAGAGATATCTTTATCTTTATACTAGGGGCATGAATTTGTATGTTAAAGCAGGAGTTACTAGAGCTCCAACTATTCCTAGTTGGTTTTCAGAAATGTTGCCTCTAAGTTTTGATTCTGCACTTGAACTGAATAGGTTTAGACAGCTTATGCGAGAAAGATTTGAGTCAGGTGAGAAAGAAAATAAAATTTTAGAGTTTATTTCTAAGCATCTTTATACAGATGAACATACAACTCAAGCTATTTACGCTTATTTTTTAGAACAATTTAATTATTTTGAAATACCTGACACAAAAACAATTACAATTGAGAAGTATAAAGCTGAAAAAAATTATGTTTTAGTTAATAGTTTATATGGTCGCCGAGTAAACGATGCACTTTCTCGAGCTCTTGGGTATATTATGGGTAGATATGGCAATAGAGATGTTGAAATGGGTATTGGCGATAATGGTTTTTATTTTGCTGGCGAGAATTTAGATATAGAAAAAGCCTTTAGAGAATTAACTAGTGAGAATATTAAAGAAATACTTGAGGAGGCGGTAAATAAAACCGATATTTTAGCAAGAAGATTCAGACACTGTGCTTCAAGAAGCTTAATGATAATAAGAAACTATAAGGGAATATCAAAGAGCGTTGGAAAACAACATTTGAAGAGTCATTTCCTGCTTGCTAGTGTAAAGAAACTTAGTAAAGATTTTCCAATTCTTAGGGAAGCAAGGCGTGAGGTGCTTGAAGATTTAATGGATATTAATAATGCTAGACTAGTTCTCAGTTGGATAAAAGATAAAAAACTGCAAATTAAAATTAAAGAAGTTAATTTACCTAGTCCTTTCAGCTTGAATCTTATTCTGCAGGGGCATACTGACTTACTGAGAATTGAAGATAAGCAAGATTTCCTAAAGAGAATGCACGAGTTGCATTTGAAAGAAATAAATAGCCGATAGTTTCTTAAAACCCTAAATCCTTTTCTAAATATGACTGAAAAAATTAATAAAAAATATGTTTTTATTGGAAAAACCTTGTTTTTTCCAAAGGATAAAATCTGGGTTATTGGAGATTTGCATCTTGGTTTTGAAAAGATGCTGCGAGATCAGGGTTTGCAAGTACCTTTACACCAATTTAAATATGTTCAAGAAGAACTTGAAAATATTACTAGGCATATAAAGGCAAAATTTGGAAAAATAGAAAAAATTATATTGCTTGGGGATATAAAACACCACTACAGCTTTGAAACTGAAGAGAAAAAAGAAATTGATAAGCTTCTTAGAGTGCTAAAACAATATGTAGATGAACAAGATATAATTTTTATTAGAGGAAATCATGAGAGAAATGATAAAAATGGGAAGTATCAGGATTATTATATCTTTAAAGATATAATTTTTGTTCATGGCGATAGGGATTTTCTTGAAATTTATGATAAAAAGATTAATTTAGTTATCATGGGCCATTTACACCCCGGAGTAACTCTTAGGGATGAAATGAAAATACGTAATGAAAAGTACAAATGTTTCTTAGTGGGCTCGTTTAAGAAAAAAGATTTTGTTGTGGTTCCTAGTTTTTTAGAGTTTACAGAAGGTGTTGCAGCTAACGAAATGGAAGAGATAATGGGTAATGAATTTTCAATCATTCCAAATAGTGAACTTGGAAGTTTTGAAGTCTTTGTTACTAACTCTTTAGGTGAAGATGCTTTAGATTTCGGAAAGCTGAAAAATTTAGAATAGCAAAAAAATAATAAATACCATTAAACCTATAAAGTTACTTTTTCTGATAAAACTATGAAAATAGATAGAAACCTAGTTAGTATGGCACTACAGAATCATCTTGCTCAAGAAGATAGGGCAGGACAGCCAGAACTCTCTTTTGGATGTTTTTTAAGCTTAAGAAAAGAGGGCCAAGCAGTTACAACTACTGAAGTTTACTGTGAAAAATGCCCACATTTTCAAAAAACATGTAGAGCCTATCTTGAAGATTTAAGAATTCAGGAACCAATTTTTATAAAGTATTGTTAAATAATAGAAAAATAAAAGTTAGAGTTTCCATTTTCCGTTTTCTTGAATAAGATAATTATCAACAATTATCTTTGCATGATGCATATCTTTAACAATATCCCAATGAACACTTGAGTCATTTCCACCGCCGTTTTCCTTATAAGCCATTCCAAGAGCCAGGTGTATTGTTCCTATAATTTTCTCATCAAATAACAGATCTTTTGTAAATTTGGTTACCTTTGGATTACAACCTATCCCTAGCTCGCCAACATAGCTTGAATTTTTATCTGTAGCAAGCATTTCCTTAAGAAAATTCTCGTTTTTTGTTGCGCTAGACTCGATAACCTTGCCGTCTTTAAACTTTAATTCAACATCAGTTACTTCCTTGCCATCTCTTATTGCAGGGTAATCAAATTTTATCCAGCCATTAAAGCTTTCTCTAACAGGAGCCATAAATAATTCACCCATTGGTAAATTATCGCCAAGTAAATCATCTGCAGCCTTACTTCCGTGAACTTTCATCCTCAAGTCTACTCCTTTTCCAATAAGGTGAACTTCGCTATTTTCTTTAAATTTTTTCCTTATTTTATCTATTATTTTTTTTACCTTGCTCCAATTTTGAAGACAGGCATCATAAACAAAGTTTTCGTACTCAGCTAGGGACATATCTGCTTCTTGAGCCAAAGCTTGGCAAGGAAATGCAACAGTACACCTTATCATTTTTGGTCTTGAATTGCAGATATAGTCTGTTATTGGATAAGTTATTTTTGTTCTTTGGGTTATTTTCTTTGGGTCGCAACTAGATAGTTCACGAGTATTTGATTCTGTGTTTATACTTATGTATTTATGAGAATTTTTAACAAGATAATCAAAATAATCAGGAAATTTTTCGATTTGATGTTTTTTTGCATACTTATAAAAAAATTCTGAAGTTCCTGGAACATTTAGTCTTAAAATTGGATGAGCTCCAGCAAGAATGACTTCTTTATACAAGGCTAGAATAAAAGGCTCAGCTTCTGTACTACCAGAGATAACTATATTTTCATTTGGTTTTGCTAAAACACAATAGTTTACGACAAACTTTGCTAGTTTTTGAGTTCTTAGGTCTGTTGGCATTTTATCTTTCAGAATAATTCAATTAAACGGGGATTTTATTGTAATGGGGTAACTATCCAGCATATTTTGGGCTTGGTTTATCTTTTTTGTCTTTTTCTTCTTTTTGTGGTGCTTCTGCTGGACCAAGTTTTGGAAAAGGAATATGAAGAGGCAAACCAAGTTCGTCTTCAAGTTGAATTGCCTTAATATTACATTTACTTAGTATAAAATTAAATAAACCAACTTTTATATTGCTATCAAATTTTTTCTTTTTCCATTCTTTTAAAATTTCCTTGAATTGCTCTTCTTCACCAACAGCAATAACTGCACCGCTCATTTCAAGATCTGCTATACTTGGTTCATATTTAATAGAAAATGTAAAATCAAATCTGAGAGTTGGTTTAACTGAAGCAGAAATATCTTCTTTTTCTATATTGTCTAAATTTATATTAGATTTTATCTCTAATTTTCCTTTTATTGGATTCTTGCGTTCTATTAAAACCTTTTTTAGTGAAAAACCTATAATTTGCATATTATCTATGAGAAAGGTGTGCTTTTAAATATTATTGTTTTGGTTTTCTATATTTAATAATAACTCTTTCGCTTACTTCATAGGCCATCACGGCTTTTTGATCATAATGTTCTAAGGTAAGAGCTAAAATTCTATCTAAATTATGCCTGCTGCAAAAAATTCTTACAGGAATCATTTCCTCGTCAAATAACTGGCCTTCTGGGCTAATCCACTGACCTCTAGATTTTTTAAAAATCGTTAAACCACCTGCAATGCCTCTTACATGAGCGTCCCATTCTTGATGATAGCTTAGAGGATATTCTTGGCCTGAATTTGAAGATTTTGGAACTAAAATTTCCCAAAGCCGTTTTTTGAAGTTTTCAGTAGGCATTTTTAGAAAAAAGACAGGATAAAGGATTTATTTTAGATAAAATTGCATAAAAATTAGAGTAACTATCTTGATTAAACAAGATCTTCCTCAGAAACAACCACAAAATCACCTATAGCTATTATAGCATTATAAGGAATCAAAGTTTCTCCTTCAGCGGTTTTTTCAAGATTCAAGCTTCTTGTATAGGGTGTAGGATCTTTTACTGCTAGGTGTATAAGTTCGCCTGTACGTGTCTCAAAAGTAACGTCTTGAACCATTCCTAAACGCTTACCTTCTTTGGTTACAATTAATTTACCTATAATCTCTTTTAATGCCTTTTTTTCAATAGCCATGAATTTATTTATCAGTGGCTCTTTATAAATATTTCTATACTGCTTTTTATGATATAAGAGGGTATAATTTAGGAATTTTTTAATAAAAAGAAGGTAAAATAGGTGATAAATTACTAAAAATCATAATAACAAAAAATAATAAATATAAAAAAAGGGAAAAGAATAAGGGAAAATATAAAAAATAAGAGGAAGAATCGTAAATCCCTGTCCCCTTTATTTCATATGGAAAAGATTTATAAAGAAAAAAATGAATTTTATTTTTATATTTTTTATTTATAAATATTTATATTATATATTATATATATTATAAAGTATATATTCTAGTATATATATCTAAATCAAAATTTTTAATTTTTAATTTTGAAATAGAATTTATTATTTTTATTTCCAGGAGATATGAAGGGGTGAGGGTGTCTTACTTTCATTTTTTAAAAATTTTATAATTTTTTATAATTATTTTGAATCTTTTATCATTTTTTAAGATATTTCTTTTCCACTTGAAATTAAGGTGTCTTTTCTTTTAAGTGACTGCATTGTTTTAAAAACTCTCTAAATCTATTCTTCGAGGGGATAAATAATCTTTTTTTATTCCTCTATAAGAAATATAGGTGGGTAGATATATTAAAATTTAATATATATTAAGATCTATCATTATGTTTATAAAGTTAAGAAAAAAATAAAATATAAAGCAAAGATGGTGAAATATGAATAAAATAGATAAGATTTTTGATTCTGTGAATTCTCGTACACTTTTTAAAAATAAAAGTGTTTTACAATCAAATTACTCCCCCAATGAAATTCTATACAGAGATAAACAAATAGACCAGGTAGCATCTATTCTTGCACCGGCATTAATAGGACAAAAAACATCAAATCTTTTTATTTATGGTAATACGGGTACTGGCAAGACATTGACATTACACTTTGTTCAAAATGAACTTGTAAAGAGATCAAAAGATTCTAAATATCCTATAAAAATAGAATATATTAATTGTAAATTAAAAAAAGTTGCTGATACAGAATATAGACTTCTTGCAGAGTTAATCTCTAAATTAGGGGGCGAGGTTCCTGCAACAGGTTTGCCAACACCCCAAGTTTACAATAAATTTCTTAGTTTACTTGAAAACTGTAAAGAAAAATTATTAATTCTAATTCTAGATGAAATAGACCAGCTTGTTAAGAAAATATCTGATAATTTTTTATATACTTTAACAAGAATAAACTCAGAATTATCAAAAACCCAGATTATAATTGTTGGAATTAGTAATGATTTACGTTTTTTAGAAAGTCTAGACCCTAGAGTAAGAAGCAGCCTTAGTGAAGAGGAGATAGTTTTTCCTTTGTATAATGCTTTACAATTGCAGGGGATTCTTAATAAGCGTTCAAATGAAGCATTTAAAGATAATGTTGTTGATTCAGCAGCAATCTCTAAATGTGCTGCTTTTGCCGCTAGAGAGCACGGTGATGCAAGAAGAGCTCTTGATTTATTAAGGGTAGCTGGAGAGATAGCAGAGCGTAATGGGGATACTAAAATTACTACAAAACATATAGATGAAGCAAATAATAAGATAGAAAGAGATAAAATCTTAGATGTCGTTGAGTCAGAACCAAAACAATTCCAGGCGGTTTTAAGAGCTATAATTGATTTAGAAGAGGGAAAAAGTGCGTTGAGACAACAAAAAAAGCTATTTAATGATGATGAGTCAGGAAAAATTTTTACAGGAGATGTTTATAATATTTATCAAGATATTTGTAAAACCATAAGCATGGAAGTACTTACTCAAAGGAGAGTTGGAGATATACTTTCTGAGTTTGACATGCTGGGTTTAATCAATGCTAAGGTAATAAGTAAGGGCAGATATGGAAGAACAAAAGAGATACGTATTGCAATACCACAAAATATTGTTGATAAAGTCAAAGAGATTTTAAAGACATCTTTAGGTATCTAAAAAAATATAATCTAAATAAAAGGACATAAAAAATAAACAAATAAAGTAAAAAATAAAGGTCTGGAACCTGGTTAAATCACTTTAAAAGACCAAAGTAAAATCAGGGGGCTTAAAAATGGAAGAACAAACAAACGAAAGTATAGTAAAGTATTTTGCCAAGAAAGGTTTTCTTATAGATAAAGAGGTAAGCACCTTTTTCTTAGATTTGGGTGATAATATTCTTGCGGAAGACATACTTAATCATCTTTTTATGATAACAAAACAGAGAATTATTTCGGGGGGTATCCTTTCGTTATATTCTAGTGAGATAAAACCTCTTTTTGTTAAAGAAACTAAAGAAAAAAACTTATTAATTAACAATTTTCTAATTGATAAACCCAAAATAGAGGCGCCAAAAAAAGAGCTAAAGCCTGCACCTAGGATAAGCTCAAAAGTAAAGGTTTTATCCTCAAATATAATCCCTTATAGAAGAATAGAAGTAAAAGATTTTGTTACTCATTTTAAAAATCGCTATAATTTCTTTAAAGATATACTAAAAGAGAGAAAAGAACTCAATAATCTTGTCTCTATTAATAAAATAGGCAATAATCGTAGTTTTTCTATTATTGGTATGGTTTCTAATAAAAGAATAACAAAAAATAAGAACATGATTCTTGAAATTGAGGATCCTACAGGTAGGATTAATGCCCTAGTTGGCGCAGATAAGGAAGATATTTTTAAAAAAGCCAAAGAAATAATTCTAGATGATGTTGTTGGTTTAAGATGTTCGGGCAACGGCGAAATTTTATTTATCAATGATATTTTTCTACCTGAAAGTTATTTACTGGAGAAAAGAAAATGCGAAGAGGAGGTTTATGTACTTTTCTTATCAGATATTCATTTGGGTTCTACTCTTTTTCTTAATAAAAATTTTGAGAGATTTATAGATTGGCTGAATTGCATTGGTGTTGACGATAAGACTAGGGAAAAAATACAAAAAATAAAATATATTTTTATAACAGGGGATAATGTTGATGGTGTTGGAGTTTATCCTTCACAAGAATCCTTTTTAGCAATAAAGGATATGAAGGACCAATACAAAAAATTATATGAATATTTTAAAAAAATACCTGAAAATATAACTTTAATTATGTGCCCTGGACAGCATGATGCTGTAAGAGTTCCTGAGCCCCAGCCACCCGTTGACGAAGAGTTTGCTCCGGAACTTACAAAGATGAATAATTTACTTTTAGTAAGTAACCCTTCTCTTATTGAAATAGAATCTGGTGAGAATAAAACGGGATTTAAGGTTCTAATTTATCACGGCGCAAGCATGCACACTTGGATAGATGAATTAGAAGAATTAAGGGCAGGACAGTGTAATCTTAATCCATCAAAAGTCGTGAAACATATTTTAAAGCACAGGCATTTAAGCCCCATGCATTCTGGAAATGTTTATGTTCCTAGCGAAAAAGAAGATATGTTAATCATTAAAGAAATTCCTGATGTAATTGCTACAGGAGACATGCACAGAACAGATATCGACATTTCAAATAATATTTTAATTATCTGTGGAAGTTGTTGGCAATCTATAACTCCTTTTGAAGAAAAGGTTGGCAATTCTCCTGACCCCTGTAAAGTGCCTATGTTAAATTTGAAGACTCGGGAAATAAAAATTTTAGACTTTAGTTCTGTTTCAAATGAAGAAAAGAAAGATAAAGAATGTATTGAGCAAGAAGATAAAGTTGTTTGTGAGGTAAAAAACGATAAAAACATACAAAAAGGGGTGCAAAAATAAAATGAATTCTGAAATAGTTGAAAAAGTAAGGATTTTTGTTGAAGAAGAATGCAAAAAGCCAACAAGTAAGTATGGTTATGAGCCCTATCTTTTTCACTTTATTCCCATGCATAAATATGCAAAGGAGCTTGCTGAAAGACTTGGAGCAGATATAGAAATTGTTGAAATTGCGGCTTGGCTGCATGACATCGGCTCAATAATTAATGGAAGAGAGAATCATCACATCAGCGGAGCAGAGATTGCTGAAAAAAAGTTAATAGAATTAAATTTTCCAAGAGACAAGATAGAACTAGTTAAAAAGTGTATATTTAATCATCGCGGCAGTGTTAATCTTAATAAAGAAAGTAAGGAAGAGCAAATAATTGCAGATGCTGATGCTATGTCTGCTTTTGATAATGTTTCTGGAATTTTCAGAGCGGCTTTTGATTTTGAAGAATGCGATCAGCTTACAGCCAATGAGGCAGTTTTGAGAAAGTTGATTAATTCCTATAATAAGATTTCTATAGACGCAAAAAAAATAATCGAACCAAAATATAAAGCAGCCCTTTTGTTGCTAGGAACAAAAAATGAACATAAATGAATATTTTCAACAGTTAGAAGATCAGGTAAGAGTTTGTTATAGCTTAGCCGAAGAAGCTAGAGCAAAGCAATTAGATCCTGTAAATAAGGTAGAAATTCCCCTTGCTAGGTCACTTGCTGAAAAAGTAGTTGGGCTTATTAGTGTGGTTTACCCGCAGATTAATGATGATAGAATTGTCAAAAGAATTCTTGAACTAGAAAAAGAGTATGGGCAGCTAGATGCTGCTGTCTCATTTAAGATAGCAGAAGAAATTGCAAAAGAAAAATTTTGCAAGTTTGAAAGTCTTTTGCAGGCAATGGAAGCAGGAATAAGGGTTGGTTTTGCATATAATACTCTTGGAGTAGTTAGTTCTCCTATTGAAGGATTTACAGAACTTAAAATTGCTAAAACTCGTGATGGAAAAGAATATTTTGTTCCTTATTTTTCTGGCCCTATACGTAGTGCTGGAACAACTGCTGCTTGCATGGCGCTTATTTTAATAGATTATATAAGAGAATTATTTGGATATTCTAAATTTGACCCAGATGAAAAAGAAATTAAAAGATTTGTTACAGAAATTTTTGATTATCATGAAAGAGTTACCAATCTTCAGTATTTGCCTACAGAAGAAGAAGCAAAATTTTTAGCAACACATTTACCTATTCAGATAGCTGGAGAACCCACAGAACAAAGAGAGGTTTCTAATTTTAAAGATTTACCAAGAGTAGAAACTAATTTTATCAGGGGCGGAATGTGCCTTGTCTTTGCAGAAGGACTTGCTCAAAAAGCACAGAAGGGCTTGAGAATTTTAAAGGGATTGCAGGCTAAAGGGTTTAAGATAAGTAATTGGGCGTTCCTAGAGGATTATGTTAATCTCCATAAGAAAAGGGAAAAAGGAACAGCAGATACTAGCCCGACTTATATAAAAGATTTAGTAGCAGGAAGACCTGTATTTGGTCATCCTTCAAGGTCTGGAAGCTTTCGCTTTAGATATGGAAGAAGTAGAGTAGCTGGTTTTTCTGCAACTTCTATTCATCCAGCAACGATGGGTATTTCAAATGGATTTTTATCAACAGGTACTCAATTAAAGATAGAAAAGCCAACAAAGGGTTGTATTGTTACGGCCTGTGACAGTATTGATGGACCAATAGTTAAACTTAAATCAGGAAGTGTTAAACAAATTTATAGTTTAGAAGAAGCAAAAAGAATTTATAATGATGTCGAACAAATTCTTTATTTTGGAGATATATTATTTCCTTTTGGAGATGTTCTTAATAGAAACTATGATTTACTAAAGGCAGGTTATGTTGAAGAGTGGTGGGAACTTGAACTCAAAAAGATACTTGCAGGCAAATCAATAGAATATTCCTCTCTGGCCTTGGATAAAAGAAATATTAGTTTTGATAAAGCAGTACAATTGAGTAAAGATTTTGGAGTTTCGCTTTATCCTAAGTTTATTTTCTTCTGGACTCAGATAAATCGAGAGGATTTACTTGAACTTTTTTACTATCTTGCTAATGGAACAGTAAGTGAAGGAAAGATAATTTTACCTTATAGAGAATTAGGCAGAGAAAAATTTGCGAAGGCTAAACGCGCACTAGAAGTTTTAGGTATAGAACATGAAGTAACTATAGAAAATATAGTTATTGAATCCCCAATTTCTTCAAGTTTGCTTGTTAATCTTGGGGTAACTGAGAATATAAGTGATTTAAACAACAAGAAATTAGATTTTTTCTTTAATAACATAATCGCTAAGACTGAAGCAGATTCTAAAGAAAAAAATGTTCTTGATATAGTAAGCAGTTTATCTAAATATAAAATAAAAGATAAAGCAGGAACATTTATTGGTTCAAGAATGGGAAGACCTGAAAAAGCTAAACTTAGAAAACTCATCGGTAGTCCTAGTTCTTTGTTTCCTATTGGTGAAGAAGGTGGTAGATTTAGAAGCATTAATGAAGCAGATAGAGTGGGCTCAGTAAGGGCAGATTTTCCAATATATTTTTGTGCTAAATGCAATAAAGAAACAATTTATTTCCTTTGTGAGGATTGTGGTAGTGAGACTAAGACAATGTATTACTGCAAGGAGTGCCATTCAAAATTTGATACAAGAATTTGCCCTGAACATAAAATAGGGCAGAGGTACTGCAATAAGAAAGTGGATATAACTCATTATTTTAAAAGAGCTTATGATTATTTGGGTTTTGAAAAAGGTGAGCTCCCTAGTTTAATTAAGGGAGTTAAGGGAACTAGTAATGAAAATCATATACCTGAAAATCTTGCAAAAGGAATTTTAAGAGCTAGACACTCACTTTGCGTAAATAAAGATGGAACTATCAGATATGATGGTACAGAAGCTCCGATAACTCACTTTAAGCCAAGTGAAATACAGGCTCCAATAGAAAAATTAAAAATTTTAGGTTATGAAAAAGATATTCTTGGAAAACCACTTGAAAACGATAATCAGATTTTAGAATTAAAGCCACATGATATACTTATTCCCTCTTGTCCTGATACGCTTGATGAAAAAGGTGATGATGTTTTTATAAGAATCTGCAATTTCCTTGATGATTTGCTTGTAAGATTTTACAAACTTAAACCTTTTTATAATGTAAAAAGAAGAGAAGATCTTATTGGACAGCTAACGGTTTGTATTTCTCCACATAACTGTGCTTGTGTAGTTTCTAGAATAATCGGATTTAGCAAAACCCAAACAATACTAGCCTCACCTTATATTCATGCAGCTTGCCGTAGAGATTGCGATGGAGATGAATTGGCAATAATGATGTTATTAGATACTTTGCTTAATTTTTCAAGGAGTTTCTTACCCTCTCATAGAGGCGGTACTCAGGATGCGCCATTGGTTTTGAATGCAAGAATAAGAGCAGGAGAAGTTGATGATCAGATTTTAGATTTAGAAACTTGTTCTAACTATCCTTTAGAATTATACGAGTTAGCAGAGCAGGGAAAGCACCACTCAAGTGAAATTAAAATTGATAATGTTAAATCTAGACTTGCAAAAGGAATAGATCCTTTTGTTAATATTGGTTTTACTCATGATACTAAAGATTTCAATGACAGTATCACTAACTCAAGTTATAAAACTATTCCAAACATGCTTGAAAAAGTTAGGGCCCAGATGGACTTGGTAAATAAACTAAGGGCAGTTGATAATGCAGATGTTGCTAGATTAATCATTGACAGGCATTTTATGCGAGATCTCAGAGGTAATTTAAGAAAGTTCTGCGAACAAGAATTTAGGTGTGTGGCTTGCAATACTAAGTTCAGACGCCCTCCTCTAAGTGGAAAGTGCACAAAATGTGAAGGAAAAATAATTTTCACGATTTCCTACGGAAGTATTGTTAAGTATCTTGAACCTGCTACAGAACTTGCGGAGCATTATAGTGTTCCTCCTTACATAAAACAATCTTTGCTGCTTACTAGAAGATATATTGAAAGCATATTTGGTAAAGAAACCGAGAAGCAGGAAGGACTAGGAAAGTGGTTCTAAAAGTTTAGAAAGTATTAAAAGAGTGAAATCTATAAGGCTATATGTTAAAAGTTACGGTTTTGGGCTCTGGGAATTTTTTACCAGATACACTTAGAAGATGCTCAAGTCATTTGTTTCAGACTAAAAACGAAAATATTATTTTTGATTTTGGAAGAGGAGCTATTGATGCACTTATAAGAAAAGGAATACATCTAAGGCAGATTAGCAAGATTTTTATCTCACATGTTCATTCAGATCATTTAGCTGAACTGGGCTCTTTTCTGGGTTGGCTGTCCTTAGATCCCCAACTAAAAAACACAGAATATAATGTAATTATTTATGGGCCTAAGGGAATAAAGAAATCAGTAAACCACTTGCTTAAGGCCTTTGATGTTTATTATTCTCTAAAGAAAGAATATGCTAGTAGGTTGAAAATTATTGAACTAAGAAATAGAGAATTCGTGAAGGTTAGAGATTTGAAAATAGAAGCAGTAAGCGTAAATCATGCAGTGGGCTATGATAATATTAACTCTCTCGCTTATAGGATAATCTATAAAAATAAAATAATTTGCTATTCAGGAGATACCCCTGATTGTGAGGGTATTAGAAAAGCTTGTAAAGATGCAGACCTGGCGATCATGGAATGCACACTTCCTAAGGAAAAAAAAATTCTTAGTCACTTAAATGGCGATGATTTAGGATTAATTGCGAATAAGCAGAATATAAAAAAATTAGTTATAGTTCATATAGATAAAGATTATCTGCTTAGAGTAAAAAAGGATATAGGTAAAAATTATTCTAAGAAGATTACAATTGCTAAGGATTTAATGCAATTTAAAATTAATTGATTTCTAGAGATAAAAGATTATTGCCGGAATAAGTAGAGAGCCCATTAAATGGGTTCTTCTAACCCCAAGAAGAATACAAACCAATCCAAGAGCACTTGAAACTATTAAAAGTAGGATACCTAACCAACCTGAGAAAATAAAGACTAGAATAAATAAAATAATAATCACAACTAAAGAAAGAATTTGATAGTTAACTTTTGAAATGAATTTTGTGAAGAACCTAGCAATAAAGATGGTTAAAAAAAATGCAAGAATGCCGGCTAGAACCATGGCTCCAAGAATAATATAAACATCTCCTAGAGAAAGTTGCATAATCCTTGCAGAGGTAGCAGCTACTCCTGTTCTATATTTATTCACAGCATAGAGAGTTATAAAAGATAAGCCCAAAACAATTATATTTACTGAGCCAACTAAAAATAAAAATTCTTTTCTATCTAGCTCTCCAGAAATTTCACTGCCTATTATTGCTGCTTGACCTGAGCCCAAGCCTGGAAGAAAACTACAGAGCGGTGAAGCAACAAGAGAAGCAAGACAGGTTTTAAAAAAACTTTTCTTTTTCATCTTTATCTTTTTTATTGAAGTTATTTTTTGCAGAGGGATTCTTTGTTTTTTTATAACAGAAGTTATCAAAGAAGAGACTCCAAACATTCCTGTGAAGAGTGGCAAAAGAGAGTCAGTAATATTAAGATTCAAAGAAGCTAGTCCAAGAAGACCCGCCATGAGGAACATAACCAATGCTAAAATTCTTTTATTTTTTTCAAAGTAAATTAGAAAAAAAGCTGTCAGAAGGAGAATAAATATCATAATTCTTTGAGCATAGGGATAAATTACTGGAAGATAGAGCAAGAAAATAGGAGAAAACAATAGGATTATAATAAGTCCAGTAAGACTGCCATAGAGGGTATAAACAACAGCATCATAGGCTTTTCCTTGATTTAACATTTCATGTCCAGGCAATATAGAAAGAAAATTGTCCTCATCTGGAGCGCCGAGAAAAATACTTGGGATATAATCAATAAAAGTATGACTAATTGACATTGAAACTAGGAAAACGATAAGAATAATTGGCGGAAAATGCAAGAGAAGAGAAACAGAAAGCGAAAGAAGAATCGCGGCAACCATATTTATATGGATTCCAGGAGTTATGCCTGTGATTATGCCTGCTAAGATTCCTACAAAAAATGCCAAAACAAGTTCAATTAAAAGATTAATCATTTTTTTTGATTTTTATTATAAAAAAAATAGACAAAGCACCCAGATAGTCTGCTAAGATATCAAAAATATCAAAACATCTTGTTGGAATATATAGTTGAACAAATTCCATCGCTAGGCCATAGATTCCTACCATAATAAATGCGATTGGTTTATTTTCAATTGTCTTATAAACAAAAAAACCAAAAACAGTATAAGCAACTAGATGCTTTACGAAACCAGGTATGTTTTGTGGTGAGGGTCCACCGCCAGGTATTACAGATAAATAAGTTATTATCAGAAGTACTATTATTGTACAGGTAAAATAAAGGGCTTTTTTTATTTTTTTATTGCTTTTATTATTCATAGTTGAGTAATTTTCTCTATATTTATTTGTAAAGTTTTATTATATTCTGAAATCTGGCCTATGAAATAATATTCTTTTGAAGAATTTATAGTAAAGTTAGCAGAATCTACTATGCCCTGAATTGTTGAGTCTGCTTGACTATCTTTTTCTTTTATATAGAGTACACTAAAGCTATCAAAATCTTTTATTTTTGTTATTTGTCCTAATATTTTTACTTCTTGATTAATATTTTCTGAACTTAGATTTGAAATACTTGACAATTTTGGTTCTGTATTGAGAGAAAGATAGGTTAGAACAAGAATTCCTAATAATGAGATTACTAATGAAACTTTTAACAACCTTTCCATGATTTTTTAAACTTTATTGGAGTTTTACCCCTCCAGGCTAGTTGAAAAGGTTTATTAAGGATTATTATTATCTAGAACTATGGCAAAAAGTAAGCCAGAAGTCAAAGACAAAGCAAAGGAGTTAAGTGTAGAAGAAAGATTCCAACTTATTAAGAGAAATACGGAAGAGATTATTAGTGAAGAAGAATTGAAAAAACTTCTCAGTGAGAAAAAACAACCAGTTGTTTACTGGGGAACTGCGCCAACAGGTAAGCCACATATAGGCTATTTATTTCCTGCACTAAAGATGGCTGATTTGATTAAGGCAGGTTTTAAACTTAAAATTTTATTAGCGGACTTGCATGCAGCTCTAGATAATACGCCTTGGCCGGTTCTCGAGAAAAGATATGATTATTATAGTGCAGTTATACCCCTGCTTTTACAATCAATTGGAGTAGATACAAAACACTTAGAATTTATTAAAGGCAGTGATTTTCAGTTAAAACCAGAATATACGTTTGATGTTTTTAGGATGTCAAGTTTTGTTTCTGTTCATGATGCTGAGAAGGCTGCTTCTGAAGTTGTTAAGCTTGGAAATAATCCAAGACTATCAGGATTCATCTATCCTTTAATGCAGGCACTTGATGAGGTTTATCTTGAAGCTGATGCTCAACTTGGAGGTACAGATCAAAGAAAGATTATGGTTTTAGCAAGAGAGAATTTAGAAAAATTAGATTATCCGCCAAGGGTTGAGATAATGCATCCACTTATTCCAGGATTAACTGCTGGCGGTAAAATGAGTGCTAGTGTTGAAGAAAGTAAGATAGATTTGGTTGATGATCCAAAAACAGTTGAGAATAAAATCAATAAGGCTTATTGTCTTGAAGGAGATTTAAATAATGGTTTACTCCCTTTTGTGAGGTATGTTATTATGACTCTAAAGAAAGATGCTGGAGAAAAATTTACAATTGAAAGACCAGACAAATTTGGGGGAAATAAGAGTTATAGCAGTTATGAAGAATTAGAAAAAGATTTTGTTGAGAAAAAACTACATCCCATGGATTTGAAGAAGGCAGTTGCAAGAGAGATAAATAAGATTCTTGCACCAATTCAAGCTCAAAAAACCAAACTTCTTAAATTAGCTGAAGAAGCTTATAAAAAGTAAAATAAGAAGTACTCTAAAGAGCATTTAATTAATTATTTAGTCTGAAATTCTAAAATATCTTTATCTTTTAACTCGTGTTTTATTCCTATTTCTTGGCCTCCGAACTTACTACTTGGTCCCCATATCCTTATTCTCTTGATTACATCTAGCCTGCCTTTAAAAATAATCTTTGCAGCATCTTCTACAACTGAGTTTGGGGGCATTATTATTGGATCAGGATCGTGTTCCTTACCGGGCTGTTGTGTATAAACTCTAATTTTTGTAAAGGACTTGAATATTTTTTCTTTTAAATCATCTAAGCCTTCGCCTGTTTTGCACGAGATTAAAACAAAATTATACCGTTTTGAGCGAAGTTGCTCTGAAATTTTTCTTCTGGTATCTTGATCATATAGGTCTATTTTATTGAAGACTACTATTCTTTTGCCTTTAGCTTTTAAGATAGCTTTTTCTATTTCCGGTATTTCATGAATCTTTTCAATTACTATTAAAATAGTATCAGAGGTATTTATTATTCCTGTCTCAAAACTATCGGCGCCTATTGCAGGTAAGTCAACAATTTGAATTGGAGCATTTTGATAGTAAAGCATGCCCACTTCTGGAATTTGAGTTGTAAAACCATAACTAGCTATTCTTGGGTCTGCATTTGTAAGAGCTTTGAGTACAGAAGATTTACCTGAATTAGTCAAGCCTACAAGAACAGCTTGCATGTCCCCCTTTTTTATAGAGAATTTTGCTCCTGCTGCTTTTTTTCTTTCCTTGTCTTTAATTACTTTTTCTTTGATTTTCTTTATTTTTAATCTTATATCTCCTCTAAATTTCTCACTGCCTTTATGAGCCGGAGCTGTACGCAGCATTTCTTCTAGGGCTGCTATTTTTTCATCATCTGTTTGAGCTGCATCATATTTTTTTTCAGCAGACATAAACTCAAATCCAGGATTAAGTGGCATAAAATTATGAGTTTAGTATAATTTTTAAATCCTCTTCTTTACTCTTACTTATGAAACTCGGCATATTATTTTCAGGAGGAAAAGACAGTTGCTTAGCTGTGCATCAAGCACTCAAAGAAGGACATGAAATTAAATGTCTTTTGACAATTCTTCCAGAAACTCAAGAAAGCTTTATGTTTCATACTCCTTATCAGAAATTATTAAAAAAACAAGCAGAGATGCTTGGAATAAAACTAATTACTCTAAAAAGTAAAGCTGTAAAGGAAAAAGAACTTCTGGATTTAGAAAAACTCTTAAAAAAAGCTAAAAAAGAAGAAGGAATTGAAGCAGTAGGTGTTGGTGGAATAGCAAGCAACTACCAAGGTTCAAGAGTTAAAAATATTTGTGATAAACTAAAGTTAGGATTTTATGCTCCTCTTTGGGCGAGCAAGTCTGAAGAAGTTTGGGATAAACTTTTAAAAAATAATTTTAAGGTTATACTAACAAAAATTGCGTGTGAGGGAATTCCTCTTGATTTATTGGGAAAAACAATAACCGAAAAAGAACTTTCAGAATTAAAGAGAAGAGCAGAAAAGTATAAATTCAGAATTGACTTTGAGGGCGGAGAAGCAGAATCTGCTGTTCTTTTTATGCCTGAATTCAAAAAAGAAATAACTATTAATTTTGTTGTTAAGCAAGAAGGAAAGTATAATTCTATACTAGAGATTAAAGAAGTAAAGTAATAAGGAATAAAAAATAAAAAAAAGCGCGGCCTCTTCTATAAAAAATAAAAACAAATAAAAAATTTAGGTCACTTTATTTCTTGAATAAAGTAACAATTCCCCAGATACCACATAATGCTACGACATAATAAACTATGTCTGCAACAATGACACCTGCCCAGCTTCCTATCAAATTATCAACTGCGTTCCAACCCAATGTTGCAAGTCCCCAATTGATAGCTCCGATATTAGCTAGAACTAATGCTGTTTTGTTTACCCAGCCCATTTTTATACCTCCTTTTGGTAAATAGATGAGTAAAAAGCTATTTAAATATCTTTGTTCTTACCCTTCCATAATAATCTTCATATGAAACCAAAATTTTATAAAAGAGTTCTTAAAAATGGGGCGACAGTAATCTTTGAGTATAGAAAAAACTCTGGAATTGTAAGTGTTGCTTTAGCAGTAAGGCAAGGCGGTATTTATGAGCCCATTGAAGAAAAAGGCATTTCTCATTTTATAGAACACATGCTATATAAGGGTACAAAAAAGAGAAATTCTAAACAAATTTCTGAGGAAATAGAAAAAAGAGGGGGTATGTTAAATGGTTTTACAGATGAAGAGCTTACGGCCTATTGGTGTAAAATGCCTGCCCAACATATTGATGTGGCTTTAGATGTCTTGGGGGATATGATAAAAAATCCTTTATTTGACGAAAAAGAACTTGAGAAAGAAAGAAAAGTTATTTTTGAGGAAATGAAGATGAGAAGAGATACCCCCCAAATTCACGTTTATGACAAAATCCAATCACTTCTTTATGAGGGCAATTTAGCTTATGATGTAATTGGTACAGAAAAATCAATGTCTAAAATTGATAGGAAAAAGATTTTAGATAAGTTTAATGAGTGTTATGGTACTAATAATTTAATTGTATGTGTTGTTGGCGATGCCGATTTTGAAAAAGTTTGTGATTATATTGAAAAAAATTTTAAGAAAAAGGAAGTAGTAATTAGAGAACCAATTATAAAAAAGAAAAATGGGGAAAAGATAGATAAAAAGGCCGGCTTGGATCAGGCAAATATCGTTTTTGCTTTTCATTCTCCGGATGCAAATAATAAAAAAGTTTATGCTTCAAATGTTTTGAGCACTATTATGGCTGGTGGAATGAGTTCTAGATTATTTCAAGAAATTAGAGAGAAAAGAAACCTAGCCTATGCTGTAAAAGGAAATACTCATATTGGCAAGCATTTTGGTTATAGCTCTGTTTATATTGGAACGTCTAAGGATAATATTGAAGTAATAAAAAAAGTTATACTTGAAGAATTCCAAAAAATAAAAAAACTTAGTCAGAAAGAGTTGGAAGAAGCAAAAGAGCAGATAATCGGTAACAGTAAGATTAGCCGTGAAGATTCTCAGGGCCAAATGCTTGACTTGCTTTATAATGAGATCTATGGTGATGCTAAAAATTCTTACAAATTTGAAAAAAATATTGGCAAGGTTAAACTAGAAGATGTAAAAAAACTTAGCGATTTGAAAAATTATTCTATGTTCGCTTTAATTCCAGAGTAAATATCTAAGATGGTAGAAAAAAATACTAATCTAACTCGATGTTTCATTGCCCTTGAACTACCAAGGGAAGCGATAGATTATATTGAGCAAGTTCAGGGTTTAATTAAAAAGAAAAATTTATTTTATGGCAAGTTTACAGATCCAGAAAATCTTCATCTTACATTAAAATTTCTTGGTGAAATTCCTGAGGAAAAAGTAAAAAAAGTTCAAGAAGAGTTAAGAAAGGTAAAAATCTCTAGTTTCGAAGCTAAACTTGACGAGCTCGGATTTTTTTCTGAACATTCATTTAGAATCGTTTGGATGAAACTAGCTGGAAAGCAAGTTTGGGACTTACAACTAGAGGTAGACAAGTTAACAAAAGAAATGTTTCCAGAGGAAGAAAGATTCATGAGTCATATAACTATTGCTAGAATAAAAAAAGTTATAGACAAGAAAATATTTTTAGAGTATATAAAAAATATGAAAATAAAACCTATTAAATTTAAGATTTCACAATTTGTGCTAAAAAAATCAGAATTAAAGCCAGAGGGACCTATTTACAGCGATATTGAAAGGTACAATCTATTGTAGATTAATTTTTTCTCAGCCATTTTTCTTATTTTCAATTATCTATTCTTTATTACAGTAGTGTTTATAAACTAAGTTTATTTTTTAAGGTTAAGATGAAAAGAGATGTGAAGACTTTTGTGGTAACTACTGCCCAAAAAGGTGCTGAACCTAACTGGAATTTGCTTTATGGTTTAGAGAGATTATGTAAAGAACGCGATGGTTGCTTGATGATTGCGCCCACCAATGGCAAGATGACTACTTCTAGAAGAGGAAAAGATTCAGATGATGAAGAGACTATAACTTTTAGAGACTGGATGGCGGGTAAAGAGAATGTAGAACTGATTTTTGACGACGAAGAAGGCGAAGTCCCTATTGCTGCAAAAGAAAAATTAAATAATGTTTTATATGTTATGAATTATCCTGTAAAGGCTCAACAGATGATACCTTTAACCAGTTGGGATAGACATGTTAAGGTAGATAAATCTGCTATCATCCCTTCTCCTAAATTAATGATGCTTCCACAAGCTAATTCTAAACAAAGCTTGCCTAAAATTTTAATGTCAACTGGTGCTGTAACAGAACCGAATTATAAAACAAATAGTTGGGGCACTCATGCATATTTGGATCATGATTACGGAGCAATCTTGGTGGAGGTTGTAGATGATAATGAATATCATTTCAGACAATTAGTTGCCAATAAAGATGGAGTTTTCTTTGACTTAGGTAGGCGATTTGATGGAAAAAGTCCTTCTGTGAGAGAAGATGCAGAGCTTATGGTCCTGGGAGACTTGCATGCTGGGGAAATGGATGAAGAATCTTGGAAAGCTACTCAAAGAATGTTGCGAGAATTTAATCCTCAATATGTTGTAGTTCATGATTTATTTAGCGGTATATGTGTTAATCCTCACGAACAGGGTAATGAAACCAGAAGAGCACGAATAGCTGCAGCTGGAAAAGATTTACTAGTTTCAGAATTAAGGGGCTGTGGCGAAGTACTTGCAGATTTAAGTGGTAGGATTGGCAAAGATTCAGAAATAATTGTTGTTCGATCTAATCATGATCAATTTCTTGATAGATATATTAGTGGCGGCGATTTTAGGATGGCTCCTGGAAAGAATCTTCCACTATTGCATCGTCTAGCTGCTGACTTGCAGGAAACTCCTGTTGTAGATTTAGCAGGTGGTGCTTTGAGACTTGGAATTGAGAATTATGCTTATCGTCCTGTAGAAAATGTAAGATGGCTAAGAAGTGATGAAGATTTCAAAAGAAGAGGGTGGCAATTTGGAGATCATGGCCATCAGGGACCTAGTGGTACAAGAGGTACATTAAGAAATCAAGAAAAATATTTGGGTAAGTCTGTGTGCGGACACTCACATTGCCCAGGAATATTTAGGGATGCTTGGAGAGTTGGAACACTTTCTAGATTAGATTTAGGATATAATAAAGGGGCTTCTAATTGGATGCATACTAACTTTGTTTTCTATAGAAATGGTCAGGGTCAGCTGATTAATATTCTTGACGGCAAATACAAGGGATAAGAAGAGACAAAGATGACAAAACATTACCGAGTTTTGAGGAGAGGCAATATAGTTGTTGTTGATGTTCCTGGAAAATATGCTGGGCATAAAGGTTATAAGATTTTCGGGACTCTTGGTTGTAAATCAGGAATGCGCATGAAAAGAGAGAATAGAGTCTTCTTTTTAGAACTTGAAGATGCAATTACTCAAGGTTATAGACCATGCAGAAATTGTAGGCCAATGACCGAAGAAGATTTTCAGAACGTAAGACACTTATTACCTTATAAAACTCTTGAAGAATTTTATAGGAGTGGAATAAAGTTTAGATAATTTTTTAATATCTTTCATGAATGATTTTAAAGACATTTGCTTTTTTGCCAATTAAATTAAGAAGTTCTTCCAAAGGAGTGTCAATTATATTCTTAATTGTTCCTAACTTCTTGAGAAGTTTTTCTGCAGTTTTTGGGCCTATTCCTGGAAAACTTTCAATAATATATTTCTGAACTTCTTTTTTAGTCATACCTTTTTTTGAATGTAGAGAAAAAGATTTGTCTTTATCCTGTTTTCTTGCCAAGACTAGAAGGAATTTTGCAGTATCCGCGCTATCTTTTGTAAAGATTATTGGAATACCTAGCTCTAGCTCTATTGAGAGAATCATTCCTCTTATTGCATTTGGATTAAAACCTTTTTCATCTATCTGCCCTTCAAGAATAAGCGCTCTTTTTTTATAACTTTTTAATTCAAGAAGTTGTTGAACGAGTCTTTTGCTTATCATGCTTGAAATAAAATCACTTACAGTTTTTCTTTCAATAATCGTATCGTTTATTATAAAGTCTCCTGTTTTCAAGCTTTTTATTTCAAAATCCGCACCGAATTCATGAAGATAGGGAGTAACTAAAGAATTCCTTTCATGAATATCAACAATTATTTTTTGTTGAGGCTTTTGAGAAGAAGAATTATTCTCGTTACTTTTAGATTTTTTACCTTTCTTGTTGGGAAAGATGTTGAACATCATATTTTATTATGTTTCTTGAGAATATAAAACTTATGGGTTGGCTATTCTCTGTATAATCCTAATTTTCTTAGAATACCTTCTGCTGCTAGGATTCCTGAAGCCATTGAACCACCTATACCCCTAGCTATTCCGGTTCCGTCACCAACAAAAGAAATATTAGGTCTAGATAATGAGGCCAAATATCTATCTGTTGCAATTTTTATCCCATGAAATTTTATTTCAGGTCCATAGAGCAATGTTGAATCTTGGTTAAGTCCTTCAATTAGCCCAGGTGCACTTAATCTTTCTATTCCATAACGAATATCATCTAAAATTCTTCCAGGCATTCCTATTCTTATATCACCTGTTGTAAACTTATCTAGAGCGAGTGTTGGTTGAACTCTCCATTCTGGCATTTTCTCAACTTTGCTGCTTCTTCCTTGCTTTAAATCTCCATATCTTTGTAAAATTAATTTATTTACTCCGGCAACTTCATATAACTCCGCAATTTTTCTTCCATAGGCTGCATTATTAGCGTCGTTTCTTAGGGGCATTCGTACTAATAAGGCAAAATTTGTATTTGTGGAAATTCTTTCTGATCTTGACTCTCCATTTACTAAACAAAAAGCAGCACCCTCAACTATCTTTGGATTTTTTGTTTCAATAGTTACTTGACCGTAAGGGCAAACGCAAAAAGTTCTTATCATATCTCCATTTGGTTGCTTAAACTCTAATTTTACATCTCTTTCAATGTCAGTTAGATGTCGCATTACTTCGGCATCAATTTCAATTCTTACGCCAATATCAATTGGCCGTGTACCATGTTCAATATTTCTTTTTTCTAAAATACTTTTTAACCAAGCAGAACCATCTCGACCAGGACCGACTACTAAATAGTCATAATCTAATTCACTTTCATTTTCGGAGCCGGTCATATTCTTTAAATAAACTTTTCTTTCATCAAAATCCACAACTCTTGAACCTGTAATAATTTTAACGCCTCTTTCTTCTAAATAATCTTGAATCATTTTTGCTAAGGTAGGGCACCTATCAGTTCCAATATGATAGTCTTGGGCAACAACATAGTCCATATCATTCCTACCAGCTATTCTTGCAATTTCTCGAGCTTTTACTAGTCTTTCCTCAGATACGGGTTTCATTGGTTCTCCTGTTAATTTCTCATAAAATGGTTGGAAAATTTTCCTTGCTTTTATTTGGTAGTCTTTATCTTCCTGACCTATTAACTCGCCAAGATTAGATCCTATTTGTCTTTTTCCTAAAGCAGTTTCAAAAATGTGCTTACCATCAGCATGGGCTCCAACTCCAGCAAAACCACAGGCTCTATGAAAACTTATCTGGGCTTCTATCTCTTTTATTTCTTTATCATCCTTAAATTTTCTTTTCTTATCTTCTAATTCTTTTATTCTTCTTCTCTTCTTCTCTTCAAGTTCTGCTATGGCGCTTTCTCTTTGTTCAACCTTTCCTCCCTGATCAATCAATAGTATTTCTAATTCGCCAGGTTTTGCAGCTTCAGCTAAAGTATATGCTGCAGCATAACCCGCAGGACCTGCTCCAAAAACAATTACTCGCTTTGCCATATTAAGTTTGCCTATATCTTGTTACATCTTTCATTTCAGGACCATGTGAAACCCAAGATATTTGAGGTCTTTCATGAGTTTTGTAACTCTCTTCTTCTAATTTTGCTAAAAATTCTTCTTCTCCAGAATAGCCTATAGTCTGCCAAGCATGATTTGATAAGTCTAGATGAGAAACACAAAGTTTAGTAGCGCCGGATAAAAATACAGATTTTCTAAAACTTTCCCAATCAAATTTTCCTGCTCTTCTAATTCTGCCAGAAACACTTCCAGATTCTCCACCCAGATTTAGCATTTCATCTAAGGTTTTTTTGTCAGTTATCTCTTCTTTTAGCGGGGCTTTAGCTGCAACAGCAGTGATATAGGGTTTGATAACTAGATAAACATCTCTTACTGCCTGAGGAGGTAAACCAATCTCGCCCAAATATGCAGAAGTATTTATTGTTCTTGCAGTATTATAGGGAAAATATCCTCCAAAATGCTGACACAATTCTACTCCGTGATCTGTTTCGTAAAGAATATGCTTATTTTCTACAAGAGCCTTTTCCATTTCAGCAATAGTATCGACTGCAAATTTTCTTAGTTCAGGATCTTCAGTTACAAATTTTGCATTTTTATAAATTAAATCAATTTTAGCCATATTAACTCCAGAACCAATGCTGCCTAATTCCATTAATCTTTTATCTCTTCTTTCTCTCTCAACTTGTTCTTCTGTAACTATCTTTGCTCTAAAGTCTATTCCAAGTCTTTCAGGAGTTAAACCAAGTGCAGCTATTTCTGGTTGAATTTCAACTATCTCTCCTGTATGGGGTCTGAATTCTTTTCCACCATAAAATAATTTTTTTGGAGAAATAAAACTTGCTCCTCCAAGAAGAAGCCTTAGGTTAGGGTTTACTGCAGCACAGGGTAAATGAGCAATTCCAATTCTTTTCAAAGCCAGATAAATACTATGCCCTGCTTGAGGTGATGAAGATCTTATGGCTATAAAGTAATCTCCATTTAAACCAACAACTGCACAAAAATTTCCTTTTGCTTCGTCCCCTCTTTGACCACCCATAAATACATCTACTGCCATACAAAAAACTTTATGATTTTGAGCTTATAAACACTTATCGGTTTTAATATATGTTTTACAGAATATTAAAATTCAATTAAAATCTAATTGGATTTCTAAAAGAGCTTCTTTTGATTTTTGTCTTCAATAATTTTTTCTATTTCTTTTGTTTTTGCCGGGATTTCTACTCGGGTGCGATTATCCTGCTTTATTTTTTTGTTTTCTTTATCTTCTTTATCTGCATTAGCAATATCGCTTGCAGCATCTAAATTATTTTTTACAGACTGAATTGCTGAATACATCTTTTTTTCTTTGCCTAGGCTTGCATAGTAGTAGGCTTCATCACGAGTAGCTCTAGTAATTAAAATGATTAACTCGCCTTTCATTAGTCTAGCGGTTCTTCCAGCTCTCTGAATTTTTCTTATGGCGCTAGGAATGGGCTCATAAAATATTACTGCATTAACTTCGGGAATATCTAAGCCTTCTTCGCCTATGCTTGTTGCACAGAGAATATTTATTTTTCCTTCTTTAAAATCATTTATTACTTGGTTTTGTTCTTTTTGATTTAATCCAGTTTCACCATACTTTGTTGTTTTCTTTGACTGGCCTACAAACATTTTTGCATGTATATTCTGAATTTTATTTAATTCTTCTTCAATTTTTCTAGCTGTTGCTCTGAACTGAGAAAAGACAATAACCTTTGCCTTTGGATTTGACTTTATTGAAGAGTCGATTAATTCTTTTAGTTTTGCTATCTTTGGATGCTCTATTTTTCTTGAAATTAATTCATTAAGAAGAATATAAGCTTGATTAAATTCAGGTTGTTTTATTAGATTTACAACAGCTTTTGATGAATTTTCTTTAGCCTGTTGAAAAATGTTTTGAAAATACTCGTGTGTTGATTCTAAAGTTTGAGTTTCTATTAACTCAAGAGCATGCTCAACTTTTATGGCTTGACTACAAACACTAGCTCCAACAAGAAGATTAAAATGTTTGTTTCCGGACATTATTGCCCGCATTATTTTTGCTTGAGCTTCAAGAATGAATTTTTTTGTTGGTGGCATAAATAAGAGTTTTCTATTTTTAAGCTCATCAACCTTTCTTTGAAATATCTTTTTAAGTAAATCTCGAATTTTTTCAAATTCTTCTGGAAAATCAACTTCAATTTTTTTAAATGTCAGCTCTTGAAGATATTCTTTAACATCCGAGCTTTCTCTGGTTCTTAGTTCAATAGATTCTATATTAAGATTTTTAGCTATTTGTTCAACTGTCTTTTTTTCTGCGCCAGGACTAGCGGTTAACCCAAGAATCCTGGGGTTTTTAGCTTGTTCTTTATATTGTTCTGCAACGTAGGTGTAAGAATAATTTTTTAAACATCTATGACACTCGTCTTCAATAAGAAGAGAAACTTCATTAAGATTGTAAAGATCATTTTTTAAATCATTTCCAATGCATTGAGGAGTTGAAAATATTATTTCTGCAGTCTGCCATAACTTAACTCGGTTCTCTGCATCAACTTTTCCTGTAAAAAGTTCCATATCTGCAAAAAGATCGGGTAAATGTTTCTTAAAATATTCAAGATGCTGCTGAGCTAGAGGTCTTGTTGGCGCAAGAAAAAGTATTTTTGAGGTGGGAAACTTTTTAATTCGATTTATTGCCAGCATCAGGGCTATTAGGGTTTTTCCAATTCCTGTGGGTAAAACGACTAGGCAATTTTTATCTTTGCAATTTTCGTAAATCTGTTTTTGGTATTCTCTGGGCTGAATTTTTACTAAAGTTTCATAGGGCATATCTAATCTTACCTTTTCTAGTATTTATAAATTTAGATAAAAACAATGAATCCTGCTACAGCAAGAAGAACAAGTGAAAGAATATATAATGGTCTTGAACCAAATAAAATTTTTGTTCCATCAAGATTTACTAGAGGAATCATGTTACAAAGGGCATACCAAATAGAATACCTTGAAAGTTCTTGAAATGGAAATATTACGGGATTTATAAATCGAGTTATAATTGCTAGAGCAAGAACTGCTAAAAGTCCATAAAATCCAATTAAAGCATCATCCCATTCATTTACATTACTAAATCTATAACGCCCATATTTTTTTACTGCCTTAGATACTAGGGCTTGAGATTTAAACTCAAAGAAAGCAAAGAATTTTACTGTTCCCCAAGATAAAAATAATAGAACAAGTGGAAAAATAATACCCATCGGTATTGGTTTTTTTAGATGACTGCCCTTACTCCACCAATATCTTTCCCATTCAAATATTTTGTGTTCTATTTTAACGTCTATTTTACTTGCAGTTATTTTTTTTGCAAAAACAGAAACTAATACTATTACTAAAGATATTATAAGGGCTGTTGGAATTCTGTCAATAATTACTTCTCTATCTGAGGATGTGAAAGAAACCAAAATAGTCATAATAATTATTCCAATAATTACGACAGCTATCTCTTTTTTTTCTGGCATGAAAATAATAGCCGTTAGGCATATAAATACTTATCTAAATATAATAAATACTTAGCTTTTTGAAATAAATTATCTAAATTTTTCTTGTTCATAGTTCAAAGATAAATTCTTATGCCTTTAAACTTTAAAAAACAGCGTATCAAATCACTAGGACTACTTTTATAACTTCCGAAATTGAAATATAGTTGAAATCTGCTTATTTTCGGTTAGAAAATAAGATATTCAATCTATTTTTTATACAATAGAAAACTATATAAATACCCCCTTTTTAAAAGCATTATGTTAAAGATAAAAAAGATTAGTTCAATGGTTGGAAAAAGAGTGTTCACAGACAATGGTGATTTCTTCGGAGAAATAGAAGAAGTTGTTTTGGCTGAAAATAAGGTAGATTCCTGGAGAATACGCGTTTCTAGAGATATGACTAGAAGTTTAAATGGTGCTAGAGGAGTAATAATCCCTCATCAATTCGTAAAGGCAATTGGAGATGTATTTGTAGTTAATCGAGCAAGCTTACCAATAGCAGAAATAGATGAAGGAAGCATGTCAGAATCTGAAACAATGGATTTATCTTCCCAGGGTTCAGCTTAAGTAAGATTAATAAAAAAATAAAAAAATGGTGAACTTTCTTACACTGCCTCTCTTTAAGGATATAGTACTTCCTTTTCTATTAGTTTTTGCGCTTTTTTTTGCAATTCTTGAAAAATCTAGAATTTTAGGAGAAGATAAGCATCAGATTAATGCAATTATAAGTTTTGTAGTTGCTGCGCTTCTCGTTGGCTTTTCAAATTATGTAGTTATGATTCAGAAGTTTATGATCTTTCTAGTTATCTGTTTAATTATTTTATTTGTCCTAATGATGATATATGGTTTTGTCGCTGGAACAGGTAAAGATGATAAAGGTGATGTGTTTAAAGGACTTACTTATGTAAAATATACTTTGGGTGGAATTTTTGCTATAGCTTTGGTTATAGCCGTATTGGTAATAACTGATACATGGAATACTGTAGTCGGATTTTTCTCAGGAGACAGTTTAGGCACTAATATTGTTATTGCAATAATTGTTATTGTTGCAATTCTTGCTGCAATATTTGGCAGTGGCAAGAAAGAGGGTAGTAGCTCAAGTACTTAGATATAATCTTTTTAGCAAAAGGTATATAAATACTTATTAATTAAAATAATAAGAATAAAAAAGGTAAATAAAAATGACATTAGGATTAATTATGGCTTGGAGTGGACTGAATATAACCTCTATGCTTAATGATTGGGCAAATGCAGGTGTATTTTCTTATGTCTTACCCTTCTTGTTAGTATTCGCATTTGTTTTTGGTTTGCTTTCTAAAATTGAGATTCTAGGAAAAAATAAAGGCGTAAATATGATTATTGCTCTAGCTGTTGGTGGTTTAAGCCTAGTTGGAGATTATGTTCCTCGTTTTTTCCAGACAATATTCCCAAATCTTGGAATGGCTATAAGTATTCTTTTGGCTGCTGTAATTCTCGGCGGATTAATGATTAAAGACGAAGAGATGGAATGGATAAAATATATTATATTTGGAGTAGGTGCTTTGGCATTTTTAGTAGTTGTATTTAGTTCACTATCAGACTTTAATTTTGTTGGAAATTATTTCTGGCAGGATTATGGTTCAACCCTAGTTGTACTTGCTTTAGTAATAGGCGTAATTGTCTTTATAACCGTTGCCGGTAAGAGTGATGATAGTGGTGGTAGTGGAAAGAAACCTGGCGGATAAAAAGATAATCTAAATTATTTCTTTGAACTTAGTAAGAAAAAACCTACAACAACAACTGAAACTACAAAGATAAGATTATCTGTAAAAACTGAAGAATAAATAAAATTCTTGAAGTCAATAAGATTAGAACTTAATCCAGAATTACTTGAACTAGGGAGCATATGATTCATTGTTGGAAATTGTTGAAATGCTAAGCATAAAATAACAAGAATAACCATGATAAAACCCAACCAGGCAATTATCTTGCTGAATGGAGCAAAGTCTTTTGTTACAAATAACGCTACAGCCAACATTGCAAAAAAACCAAGAGTTATTATAAGAGTAATAATTGGCAAAAGGCTTATAGTATAATTAGTAAGAGAGGTTGAAGATACAAATATAAGTGCAATAAGTAAACTGAGAACAACCATAACCCAGTTTGGGCCAGGAACCTGTGATTTTTTCAGAACAATATAGCTTATTACAAAAACCGCAAGCATAACTAAAAGTGGTGCAAAATAATGTGTAGCTGTTAGGTCTATCATGTTTTTTTAATATTTTATTTTCCTCTAACTCCTATTCTTTGAAGAACATTTGAACGAACTTGTTCATTCTGAAAAGTTTTTTGTTCAGCAAGATATTTTGCAACAATTTTTACTTCTGCTGTTGCTTTGCTTAAAATTGCAGCATTTTCAGAATCAGTTTTATAAACCCTCTTGGTTTGACCTTGAGTTTCTTCTATTCTAGTTATTCTTCCAAAATGCGCAGTTCTTTTAGAAAATCCCCCATTATCCTCTTGAACTAGCCAGGTTATTCCTTCTCTTATCCTATTACCCTCGACCGTATCAGGATCATAATAAACTAGTTTTGTTGAACTAATAGATCCCACATTAGTCGGTTCTATTTCCGTTCTTATTCCTCCACCCCATGTTTGATATAAGGTGTATTTTTTTTCTTGATATTCCCCTTTTAAAATTAAGTTTCCTGAAGGTCTTTTAGAACAGCCCGCTAATGCTAAGGATAATAGTCCTAGTAAACCAAATTTAATATTTCTTTTGATTGTCATTTTTGTTATATTTTTATTTAGAGTAATTGGTTATTATTGAGGGTGATGATTGAGCTTGTGAGGGCTTGTTTGTTGGGTTTGTCCGAGATTCTAAAGCAGAAACTCTTTGTTCAAGTGGACTAACAGGTTTATCAAATAAGCAATGTAATACTAATCCTACAGCGGTAAGATATAATAATGCTTTCTGTCCAGTTATCATATTAAAACTTATCAAAATACCTTTATAAATCTTTTGTTTTGTTGTAACTCT
>Ga0172375_10001967_pt1 | contig 32648 bp, 27 predicted proteins | sample LakKiv1m_FD_114537 | JGI IMG/M metagenome (GOLD analysis project Ga0172375, IMG submission 114537) | Freshwater microbial communities from Kabuno Bay, South-Kivu, Congo - kab_092012_11.1m | ecosystem: Environmental > Aquatic > Freshwater > Lake | place: Democratic Republic of the Congo... | reverse complement strand
TCGCATCTTCCGGTTCTCCTGTTCTATCTCTGTCCGCCTCATCCGTCACCTCCCCAGGTGACATTAACCAAACCGGACAGATCTTGTGTTAAAAACCGGACATATCATTTGTTCGTGACAGGATTGTCGAGAACTCGGCAGTGACTCATTTCGACCGCAAAGATCTGCCTCGCCGGCGCTCATACCTCTTTTTCGACCGAAAAACCTGTCAATCGCGCTCTCTGAGGCATCTTCACGGCCAAACGCACTACCCGCGAGAGTCGGAGCCAAATCGGGCTATCTCAAAAACAGTTCGGGAAGAAGGAGTGAAAGTTTAGGTATATAGGTGATTACAAGAAGGCAGGTGATGAACAAAAGGAGAAAGGGCAGGACCGCCTTTCCGACATCCACTAGGGACCGCTTCATGATCGCCATGGAAACAAAGAGGTTCAGGCCGAAAGGAGGGGTCAGAAATCCGCATTCGATATTCACGATCATGATGATGCCATAGTGCACGGGATCGATACCGAATCTGCTCAGGGTTTCCATCAGTATGGGAGAAAGGATGATGATCGCAGTGACAATATCCATGAGGCAACCGATGACGATCAGTACGCCATTGATCGCGAGAAGAAAAACCCACTTGTTTTGTATGTTCGAAATGATCATCTCGGCGACCTTTAGGGGGATTTGCTCCATTGTCAGGAGCCATATGAAAGACATGGCGCAGGAGATGATAAAGAGAAGACAGCCGGAAAGGACAGCCGAGTCCCGGCAGATCACAAAAAGCTTGCCTACCTTCAATTCCCTGTAAACGCATAGTTCCACAACAAGTGCGTAGACCACCGATACGGCCGCTGCCTCTGTGGGGGTGAAAACACCCCCGTATATTCCGCCGAGAACCATAAAGGGGAGAAAAAGCGCCCACAAGCCGTCTTTCAGGATCTTCACACCGTCCCTGAAGGTATATTCCCTTTGGGATTTCCAACCTCGTCTGCCTGAGATGAAGTAGGAGTAACCCATAAGGCAGCAGCCGATGAAGAGGCCGGGCAAAAATCCGGCCAAAAATATCTCGGCAACGGAGACGTTCATGATGAGTGCGTAGAGGATCATGGGGATACTCGGGGGAATGAGGATGCCAAGGGATCCCGCGGAAGTGAGAAGGCCTATGGAAAATTTTTCGCTGTACCCCTCTTTGATGAGGGCGGGCATCATGATGCTCCCGATGGCAATGACCGTGGCCGGGGAGGAGCCGGAAATAGCGGCGAAGAACATACAGGCCATCACCGAGGCCATGGCCAGACCGCCGGTGAACCTCCCCACAAAGAGCTTCATCACATCCACCAGCCTATGCGAGATCGCCCCTTCCGCCATGATGTTTCCGGCAAGGATGAAGAAAGGGACACCCAGGAGAACGAAGTTGTCCAGTCCGTTGAAGAGCTGCTGAATCAGAGATACGACGGGCGTATGGGCAATAAAGATCAGATAGATTGCCGTCGTGGTGGCAAGCAGCAGGGAGATGGGCATGCCAAGGGCAAGCAGGGCAAAAAAGCAGACGAGAATGACCGGCAGATTCATCCCCTGTGCCTCCTTGCCCTTTCAAAGGGTTCTTTTTTGAGAAAACTTCTCCCCTGTTTGATAAAGAGCGTGAAAAACCTGAAAGCCATGGAGATGGAAAAAAGGGGGATGGGGATATAGGGAATGTACATAGGCAGCTGCAGTGCTGAGCTTGTTACGCCAAAGGATCTTAATTTCAGGAGGTGCAGCGTTCCGTAATACACGATGAGCAAGGAGATCATCGCGGAGATGAGATAGGCGGTTGCCTTCAGCAGATGACTTGCCCTGTCGGGACAATACTCCGTCAGGGCCTCCATGGAAAAATGGGCTCCATACTTGACCCCTATGGATGCCCCCAGGTAGGTACAGAAAATCAGCGAATAATTCGCAAGCTCTCCGAACCACGCAAAGGTGTAAGAGACGGTATACCGCAGCGCCGTTTCCACAAAGGTGAGCAGGGCGATTCCAAGCAGGGCAAAAGCCAGGATGCCTTCTTCGATCCTGTTGAATGTCTTGATAAAATCCATAAAAACACGCGTGAGTGAAACGCAGGCGGGCGGGGACGGGGCGGACAAATCCACCCCGTCCCGCAGGGATTATTTCTTCTTCCCGTGGAAGGCGATCTTATTCAGAAAGAAGTCATACCATTGAGCCCCGAAGACTGATTTGTACTTTTCATAGACGGGCTGCACGGCCTTTTTGAACACCTCCCTCTCTGCAGGGGTCAACGTGATCACGTCCACCTTCTGCCCCTTCACTTTTTCCAGAGCGGTCGTTCTCCCCTTGGCGTTGCCCTCTCTGTTGACCTGGATCTGCACCTCCGCCGCCTCCCGGAATATCTTCTGTTGATCGGGCGTGAGGGATGCCCAGAAGGCCTTGTTCACCACCGTGGGGCATTCGGTCAGTATATGATTGGTGATCGTGGCGAATTTGTTCACTTCGGTAAACTTCATCAGCATGGAGGTGTACAGGGGGCTGTCCTGACCGTCGATCACCTTCTGCTGCAGGGCATTATAGATTTCGGGAAAGGGCAACGGCGTTGGATTGGTTCCCAGCGTTTTGAAGGTATCGATCATCAGCGGGCTTTCGATAACGCGGAACTTCAGCCCCTTCAAGTCTTCAGGTTTTCTGATCGGTCTTTTTGAATTGGTCATGTCTCTGAATTCGTTTTCCGTATAGCCGATGAAGATGAAGCCCTTTGGCTCGCAGAACTTGTAAAACCGCTCCTTTACTTCTTTATCGTCAAGGACCTTGTAAGCGATTTCCCTGCTGGGGTAGACAAAGGGGAGTTCGATAATGCCCATTTCAGGAACAAAGTTGGCCAGCACGGAGGATGTGACGGCGGTCATATGGAGGGTTCCTGCCTGAACCTGCTCCGTCATGGATCGTTCTGCGCCCAACTGTCCCAGCGGGAAGACCTGTACCTCTATTTCGCCATGGGTTTTTTCCGTCACATGCTTGGCAAAGGCCAAAGCCCCGAGGTGCTGGGGATGCATGGGGGGGCCGACATGCCCGTATTTGACGATGGTCTTTGCTTCAGCAACAGATAAAAAAGACACACCCAGCAAGGCCATGATGGTAAACACCGCTACAATCGCTTTTTGGGACATCCCTCTGCTCCTTTTACGCATTTTATGTGAGACGGGGCCTATTTGTGTATAAAAATCGCTGGTTGTCAAATAAAAAATGCTCTGCAAGAAGCGGATACCCATCCTGCGCAGAGGGAAAGATTGAAGCGGACAACGATCTCAGCGGGCCTTTTCCACTTCCTTGAGGCAAACCTCGATGATGTCCAGGGCCCGGTCCATCTCCTGGCGTGTGATCGTCAGGGCGGGTGTCAGGGTAAGGATGTTGCCCATTGTGAGCTTGAAGCTCAGCCCGCGGTTGAGGGCGGCGTACATGACCGCTTCCGCCTCTTCCGTCGCCCGCTCGCCCGTCGTCCGATCTTTTACCAGTTCAATGCCGAGGAAGAGCCCCAGACCGCGCACATCGCCGATCAGGGGATGGTGTTCCATCATCTGGGTCATGCGATTGAGGGCATATCGTCCCAGGGTGGAGGCATGCTCGGCCAGTCGGTTTTCCTCGACATACCGGATCGTCGCCAGGGCAGCGGCGCAGGCCACCGGGCTCTTTTCATGGGTATAGTGTCCCAGGGCGCGGTTCCCTGCCACGTCCAGTCCTTCCCTGGCGATGAGCGCCGCAAGGGGGAAGACGCCGCCTCCCAATCCCTTGCCGATGACCAGCATGTCGGGGACGACGTCGAAATTCTCGCAGGTGAACATCCGGCCGGTCCGGCCCAGGGCATGGGGGATCTCGTCGAAGATGAGCAGTGCTCCATGCCGATCGCAGGCCTTCCTGATGATCTGCCAGTATTCCGGCTTGGGGATATAGGGCGTGCTCCGGATCGGCTCGGCGATCACCGCCGCGACATCCCCCTCCTTCTCCAGCACATACTCCACATAGCGGGCGCACATCATATCGCAACCGCCCCGATCGCGGCACCCATAGATGCAGTGATATTCATCAGGGGGAGGGACGTGTTCCGTTCCCGGCAGGAGAGGCCCCATATCCTGGCGAAAGATCGCCTCACCGCCGATGGAGATCGCATCCAGCGACGCCCCGTGAAAGGAATCCCACATGGAGATCGTCTTATGACGGCCGGTGGCGATACGGGCGAGCTTGAGGGCCATGCCGATCGCCTCTGCCCCCCCCGGGCACAGCAGGACCTTGTTCAAATCCCCGGGAGCGATTTCCGCCAGTTTTTTCGCCAGATCGACAGCGACGCGGTTGGTATAGCGCCTCGTACAGAAGGGGAGCTGATCGAGCTGCTCCTTGACGGCTGCGATCACCGCCGGATTGGCAAAGCCGACCTGGTGGACGTTGTTTCCGTGGAAATCCATGTAGCGCCGTCCCTGGAGGTCCTCGATCCAGATCCCATTGCAGGCGCGCATGGCGTTGAGGCAGGGGGTGGAGAGGGACTGTCTGAGAAAATATTTTTCGTCTTCGGCAAGGAGCTCCCTTGTCTCGGCATTGAGATTTTCATCCTGCCACTTTTTTCGCTGCGGTGAGATATTGATATCGCCTTCTGATCTGTGCAGCTTTTCCATACGTGATCACCTCCCTCGGATGAAAGAAGAGTCTTTGAGTATTTATGGAGCAACACCCCTGTCCGGTCAAGACAAAATCGTAGCGTCCTGTTGCTACTGCAACGGCAAGCAACCATGAAATCGGTATTGCCGAACTATAGGAATTTTTGCAAAGCCGTCAAATCCTCTTTTGTTATGGTACCGATCACTTTATTTCTCTTGCGTCGTTATAGGGATAAGTAATAAAAAAGACCAGACATTCCTTCCCTCATGACAATCAGGAGGCTCGATATGATGCGCAAGAGGCAGGAGAAGAGGGCTGACAGGCCGGAGGCCGAACAGGGGGACATCAACACCACAAAGACCAGGCAGCGGTACTGGAAGCGGAACCTTTCCGGCAGGGCCAAGGTCTGGTTTGAGCAGGACAAGAGGTATTTCCTCCATCAGAGCCTCTCCACGCCGGTCCTGAATGTGATTGCCAAGGCCCAGGGCGCCTGGATCGAGGACATCAGCGGCAGGCGCTATCTCGACATGCACGGCAATGGCGTCCACAACGCCGGGTTCAACCATCCGGAAGTCGTGCAGGCCGTAAAGAAGCAGCTCGATGAGTCGTTGACCTTTTGTCCCCGCCGCTATACGAATATCCCGTCCATCCGCCTCGCGAAAAAACTCGCGGAGATGACGCCCGGCGGACTTTGCCGCTCCCTGTTCTGTCCGGGCGGGACGGATGCGATCGAGATGGCGCTGAAACTGGCAAAACTCGTGACCGGCCGTTTCAAGACCCTCTCCTTTTGGGACTCCTTTCACGGGGCGGGGTTCGGCGCGTCGGGTGTGGGAGGAGAGGAGCACTTTCACGGGGGGGTCGGTCCCCTGGTTCCCGGCGCCTTTCATGTGGAATTCCCGAACTATTATCGCAATCCCTGGGGCTTTACCAAACAGGAGGACGTCGATGCCGAATGCCTCAGGCAGATCGAGCTTGTCATGCGGCGGGAACCGGAAATGGCGGCGGTGATCGGCGAGCCGATTTCCGCGACTCCCGTCGTTCCCAGCAACAGATATTGGGAAGGGGTCAAAGGGTTGTGCGAACGCTATGGGGCGCTTCTGATTTTCGATGAAATCATCGAAGGCTTCGGCCGTACAGGGAAGATGTTCGCCTGTGAGCACTACCTGACACCCGATATTCTGGTCTTGGGCAAGTCGCTTGGCGGCGGGATGACCCCTCTGGCGGGGATCGTCACGCACGAGAGGTACAATATCTGCCAGGACCGCTCCATCGGCCATTACACCCATGAGAAGAATGCCTTATCCGCCGCGGCCGCCCTGGCGGAGATCGAGGTGATTGAAAAGGAGGATCTCTGCGACCATGCAGCCCGACTGGGTGCCTATGCGCTGAAGCGCCTCCGGAAGATGTCCGAAAGGCATCGCCTCATCGGCTGCGTCATGGGGATCGGTCTTCACATCGGCATCGATCTTGTCCGGGACCGCAAGACAAAAGAGCGGGCTGTTCAAGAAGCGGAAATGATCATGTTCAAATGCCTGGAGAAGGGGCTGGCCTTCAAGACGATCGACGGAAATATGATCACCCTCAGGCCGGCGCTGGTCATCACGCGCCAGGAGCTTGACTGGGCCCTGGATGTCCTCGAGGAATCCATCGGTGAGGTCGAGCGCGGTGTGTTTTATTAGCCGGCGTTGGGGCTCCAGCGGCTTCAGGAGGCAGGGCCTAGGTTCGAGAGTGCCGCCTCATTCTTTTTCCCCGGGGGGCTGGTCCGTTTCGGGACAGGCCGATGTCGTGGAGCTCATCCAGGAAGGCCTTGATCAGACGGGACAGGTATTTGTCCTTATGATGAATGACGGAAAATTGTCTCATGATCCTGGTCCCGGAAAGGCGGACTGCCCGCAGCGTCCCCGCAGCCAACTCCCTCTTGGCCACGGTTGCCGAGATGAGGGTGATTCCCAGCCCTGAGGCGACCGCATGTTTGATGGCCTCATTTTCACCCAGCTCCATCACGATCCGCGGTGAGGACCCTTTTCCGAACAGAAGCTCCTCTGTGATATCGCGCACCCCGGAGCCCTTTTCGCTCATGATGAAGGATTGATCCTGCAGCCGGTCGATCCGGATGGTGCCGCTGCGGGCAAAGGGGTGGTCGGGGGGGACGATGAGGATCAGCTCCTCCTTCCAGAGAGGGGCGGAGACGATGTGGGGATGGGACGCGGCACTGCCGATCAGTCCCAGATCGCTCTTGAATGAAAGGACGCTTTCCACGACGCTTTGGGTATAACCGACATCCATTTGGATTTCGATACGGGGGTGCTTCCTGCGGAAAAGATCGATGATGTCCGGAAGGTAATAGGCCCCGAGGGTGTGGCTGGCACTGATCTTGATACCCCCGTACTTCATTCCTTTGATTCCCTCGATGACGCTGTCCGCCTCCTTGATAAGACCGAAAATCCTCTCCGCATAGGAATAGAGAATCTGGCCCGTGTTGGTCAGCTCGATATTTCTTCCGAACCTTTCAAACAGTTTGAGTCCGTATGCATCCTCCAGGAGCTTTACTTGGTTGCTCACGGAGGGCTGGCTCAGAAACAGGGATGCAGCGGCAAGGGAGAAGCTCTTGTGTTTTGCCACATGATAGAATACCCAAAGCCGATTCAGGTGCATTTCCTTATTCCTCGATCCTTTTGCAGTGCAGCGATGCTGTGATGAAGGTCACCGGCGGTTCCTTCTCCTATAGCTTCAGCCTATCGATACCATTTTTATAATCAATTTGACAATCCCATATCGTTGCCCTATCAAACGTAAAACAGATCCGATCCCTTTTCTTCTTCGTGCGTTGGGGGGCCGAGTCGCTTTCGGGACACCGAGGCCGGAGAGGATGGAAGGGGGCATAAGGACGCATATGCCATTCGAAACGTATCGGTGAAAGGAGAGGCGGCATGACAAATTTTTTGGACATCTGTGAAAGGGCGATCCAGGGGCCGATTATGACCGAAAAGGACTTCGATATGAAGGTCTTTATGCCGAAGCTCAGCGAACTGGTTCGGACATACGGGATCAAATACGACAAGGACAATCCCGTTCCCTGCGACGATAAGGCGGCGGATGTCCTTTTTCAGGCAGCCGTGGATTTTCTGGTCTCTGTGGGGATCTACTGCCAGGATACGAATCGTGTCATCCGGTTTACGAAAGAGGAGATCCTCAAGGGTATCGCCGCGGCACCCGGCACGTGCCTGTTCGGCGAGGGCAAGGAGGCCAGGGTCTTCGGCATGCGTAGGCCCGATGACAAGACGGTTCCCTGGCTGCACGTGGGATCAGGGATCGTGACGACGACCGAGGAGATGTTTACCAACAAGGTGGAGGCCTACGCATCCATACCGGAGGTGCAATCGATCAGTATCCCGGCGCTGGACAGTATCCGGGGAATTCCCGTTGCCGCCGGCTCTCCGGTCGAGCTGTACGCGGCCATCCGGGGGGTGAAGATCGGCAGGGACGCCCTGATCCGGGCCGGCCGGCCGGGGCTGCCGATCTGCAACCTCGTATCCACGGCAGCCTCGGCGGTGACGACCATCGCCGCCAGTGCGCCCCAGTTCGGGCTTCGTCCGACCGACGGCTGGCTCTGCGGGACGGTGGCCGAGAACAAGCTGGAATACGGCACCATGAACAAAATCGCTTATCTGCTCAACTGGGGCGGCAATGTAGGCGCCGAGACGGCGCCCATCCTCGGCGGATACTGCGGCGGTCCGGCAGGGACGGCCATTGCGAGCACAGCCTATATGATGATCGGTCTTCTGGCCCTCAAGGGGAGCTACCAGCTCCATTTCCCTGTTCATTTCAAATACGGCTGTTCCACGACCCGCGATGTCCTCTGGGTCGTATCCGTGAGCTGCCAGGCAGCGAGCCGCAATATCCCCATGCCGGTGATCTGGTTGGGATACATGGCCGGCGGCCCCAACACCAAGATGTACTTTTATGAATCCGCCGCCTGGCTCCTTGCCGCAACAGCTTCCGGCGCCCCCTCGGTCCAGACCCCCCATTCGGCCAAGGCGGTCAAGATTGACGGATTCACCCCGATGGAGTGCCGATTCGGCGTCGATATGGCCAAGGCAGCGGCGAAAAATGACAGAGGGCAGGCCAACGAACTTGTAAAGAAACTCCTTGAAAAATACGAGTCGCGGATCGACAAGGCGCCGGCGGGCGACCGGTATCAGGATTGTTACAACGTGACGACGGGCAGGCCTTCGGAAGGTTACTTACGGCTGGTCGGCGAGGTGAAGGAAGAGCTTGCCGGCATGGGCATATCATTGGCGTAGGGAGGACACGAGGATGGACAAACATCGGATTTTGGAAAGGTTGACGGCGGTGGTGATCGACGGGACAGAGGAGGAGGCCAAGACGCTTGCCCAGACAGCGGTCGCCAAGGGAATAGATCCCCTGGAGGCGATCGAACAGGGATTGTCCAAGGGGATGACCCTGATCGGTTCGAAATTCGAGACCGGTGAGGCCTACCTTCCGGAGCTGCTCATGGCGGCGGCCAATTTCAACGCCGCCGTGGCTGTCCTCAAGCCGGTGATGGATGCGCAGAAAAAAAGGATGGAGAGGCTCGGAAAGGTTCTGATCGGGACCGTCAAAGGAGACGTCCATTCGATCGGCAAGGACATCGTAGCCTCTGTGCTGGATACGAGCGGTTTTGAAGTGGTGGATATCGGCGTCGATAATCCGTCCCTGAACATCATTGAGGAGGCGGAAAAGATCCAGGCGGACGTCATTGCCCTGTCGTCGGTGATGACGACGACCATGCCCGCCCAGAGGGAGGTCATCGATACGCTCAAAGAGATGGGACTCCGCCAGAAATATATCGTCATCATCGGCGGCGGCCCGGTCAACCAGGAATGGGCAGACAGGATCGGCGCCGATGGATACGGCAAATCGGCGGTGGATGCCGTGACGATTGCAAAGGATCTTATGGCCCGGAAGAAATAGCCTAGGCAAGGCTTTCCGACCCTGTCCGCGGAGCTGCGATCCGGTTCTTGAAAGACGAAAGGCCTGCCGAAAAGTATGCGTCGCCCGCTTTCTGCCGGTATTTCGCAAGGAAAGCATCCGGCAGGCAGACGGCCTGAACCAAACCTTCATGCCCATGGCCGTGGCCTATGGGCTGGACGGCGCCATCATCAATCCCTTGGACAAAAAGATGATGGCCAACATCATTGCGGCCGAAGCGCTTGCAGGACGTGATCGGATCGGTACTGCGTCGATTTTATGAAGGCCCAGCGGGCAAAGAAATTCGATGTATAACGACAAAACCACTTGAACCGTCCTTAACAATCCCCCCTTAGCCGATCCAGGAACGAATCGATCGGATACCATCCGAAGGATTCTCTGTGCTGACTGGAAAGAGCCCGGTTTACATAATAATATATCATGAATAATATGATTATTATTAATTTGACTTATATTATTAAAGTTATAGAAATGAATCAATGCAATGAACCGGAGCATAAACGACCGATTCCGGATATTCGGGGGCGTCTTTGCTTTGTTTTGACTGACGATGGATATTCTGTTAGTTAAAAAGGATAATCCATAGGGTAGGGTTGAATTTTTTGTTTATCAGAGGATGAAAGGGTGTGACACAGCAAAGAGTTCGGTTTCTGAAGATTAACATTTAAGATTTTAAATTTAATTGGAGGAACGTTATGAAAGCAAAGTTCATTGCAGTCGTCATCGCCGTGATTTTTTCCGTAGCCCTTGTCGGAAGCGCCATGGCCGAGGATCTCAATGCCTATATGGGCACTTCCCCGGAAAACAACGTCAAGATCGTCAATTTCATCAAAGAAAAAACAGGTATCACCGTCAACCAAACCTTCCAGTCTTTTGGTGAGATCGAGGCCCGAGTGAAGGCGGAGGCTCCGAATTTCAACGCGGACATCATCGTCGGGTGCGGATCGCCGCTCGCCTTTATGGCCAAGAAAAACGGCTGGTCCATTCCTTATGCGTCCCCGGCTTGGAAAGGGGTCTCGGATGTCTTCATGGACCCGAAGGGCGACTGGTACAACTTCTCCAACTTCTCCTTCGTCCTGGTCGGCAACAAGGACCGTCTGGCCAAGGCGGGCTTCACAATGCCCAAGAGCTGGAAAGAGCTGCTGAATGCAAAATGGAAGGGCGAGATCGTCATGCCTTCCCCGCTCAGTTCAGGCACCGCTAACATGATGAGGTACACTTTCCTTGCCCTTTACGGAGATGACGCCGGATGGAAGTATCTTGCCGATCTCGACAAGAACATCCACCACTACACCCGGAGCGGCAACGCGCCGACCGATCTGGTCGGCAGAGGGGAATTCATGCTGGGTTTGACATCCGATGAGAATGTCAAGAAGCGCCTTGACGACGGCTATCCCCTACTCTGGACCATTCCCGAGGAAGGGACCGGTTACGACGGCACCTTTGCCCTGATCCTGAAGGGGACGAAAAAGCTCGCCACCGCCAAGAAGGTGATCGACGCCCTGGGGACTCCCGAATTCAGCGCACTGATGGCGGATATAGGCTATGTGACGCCGCGTCCGGCACCGAACAAACTCTATGGGAAGACCCTGCCTAAATTCGTGAAGATCGATCAGGGCAAGGCCGCAGAAGATCGCCCCAAGAACAACGACATCTGGAAGCAGAAGTTCAGAACCGATTTCAAATAAAGTCGACGACCGTTCGTGTCACTGGAGGAGAGAGATGGCGACAGCGGAATTGTCCCTCAAACTGCATTCAAGCAGCGGCAGCAGGGTAAAGGATTTCTTGAATGCAAACATGGTCAACATCCTGGCCGCTTTTTTGTTCCTGCTGCTCGCCTTCTTTCTCCTCTACCCCATCCTCGCGGTCCTGATCAAGAGCTTCCGCGGACCGTCCGGATTCACACTGCAATTTTATCAGAATTTTTTCAGCAAGAATTACTATTATCAGTCGCTGATCAACACGCTCCTGTTGGGCGTGATCAATACGGTCGTGTGTCTCGTCATCGGTTTCTGTCTTGCCTACATGACCACCCGGGGACCTTGGATCCTCCGGAAACCTCTGAAGATTATCTCCCTGGTTCCCTTGATCGCTCCACCATACCTGTTTGCCCTTTCGCTCATTATCCTTTTCGGTCGGAACGGGATCATCACCAGGGCGCTCGACCTTCACTGGGAACTTTACGGCTTCGGCGGCGTCGTCATCTCGCAGACGCTCGCGTTCATTCCACTCGCCTATATGATGATCGAAAGCACCCTCATGTCGCTCAATCCCAACCTCGAGGAGAGCGCCTATGACATGGGGGCGTCGGAGGCGACCATTCTCAGGACGATTACGATCCCCCTTCTGGCGCCGGGACTTCTGAAGGCGGCGCTTCTGATCTTCGTCATGACGATCGCCGAGTTCGGGAACGCCGCGATCCTGGGCGGCAGGACCCCCTTCCTGGCGCCCGATACCTATACCATGATCACCGGAGAGTCCGATTTCAACATGGGGAGCGTCCTGTCCGTTGTCCTGATCGCCCCTTGTATCCTGATCTTTTTCATTCACAATTATCTCCTGGAGGGGAAGAAATTCACGACGATCGGCGGCAAACCCGTCGCCTCCGAACCAAGAAAGATCACACCTCTTATCAAGATCCCCTTCGTCATCATCACCACTGTGGCGGCAGGGGCGATCTTCATCTGTTTCGCCGTTGTCTTGGCCGCCTCCTTTTACAAGATTCTCGGGGTCACGAACACGTTTGTTCTTTCCAATTATCTGGACTTCACATCCAATCAGTCGATCTATAACAGCATCCGCGTGAGCTTCACCGCAGCGGTCATCGGTGCCGCCATCGGTGTGCTTTTGGCCTATGTCATCGTCCGGGGAAAATTTTTCGGCCGCAGCTTTATCGAGATGATTTCCCTTTCCGGATTCGCCCTTCCCGGAACGGTTCTCGGCATCGGTTACCTGCTCGCATTCAGCGCTCCTCCATTTAGACTCACAGGGGGGATCATGATCCTCGCCCTCAACTGCGTCTTCCGCTTTCTTGCCGTGGGAGTGGAGGCGGGGATCAGCAAACTCCATCAGATCCACATCGAGATCGAGGAGGCCTCAGCGGATCTGGGGGCGAGTTTCATGACCACCTTTTTCCGGATCGTCCTTCCGATCATGTTTCCGGCCTTCATTGCGGGTTTCATTTACACCTTCATGACGGCGATCGTCTCCTTGAGCGCCGTTGTCTTCCTGGTCAGCCCCGGCTTCCAACTGGCGGCCGTGAAGATCTTCGACGCCGCGGTGTACGGAGAGATCGGCATCGCGTCGGCCACCACGATCAAACTGATCCTCATCGTCATGCTCTGCATGGCGGCACTGAATTTCATCAGCAAGAAGACAAAGATAGGAAGCAGCATGTCTCAGAAAGGGGTTTTGTAATCCATGAACGGCAAACAAGCTGAAAAACCGATGTTGATTCTCAAAGACATCCATAAATTTTATGGAAGCAACGAGGTGCTCAAGGGAGTCTCTCTCGAGGTGAAACACGGCGAGCTGGTCACGTTCGTCGGCCCCAGCGGATGCGGCAAGACGACGCTCCTGCGCCTGATCGGAGGCTTCACCGATATCAGTTCAGGGGATATCATCCTGGACGGTCAGCGAATCAACGACCTGCCTCCCAATCTCCGGGATACACGGATCTGCTTTCAGAATTATGCGCTGTTTCCCCATATGACCGTGGCGGAAAACGTCGGTTACGGCCTGAAGATCAACAAGTGGCCCAAAGACAAGATCGCCGCCAGGGTCAAAGAGCTCCTCGACATGGTCGAACTTCAGGCGTTCGGCGATCGTATGATCGATAAGCTGTCGGGCGGCCAGCAGCAGCGTGTCGCCTTTGCCCGGGCGCTCAGCCTGGAACCGAAGGTCCTGCTTCTGGATGAACCCCTCTCCAATCTCGACGCGAACCTCAGGCTGGTCATGCGCGAGGAAATCCGGAAGCTTCAGGAACGGCTCCACATCACGACGGTCTTCGTGACCCATGACCAGTTCGAGGCGATGGCGATCTCGGACCGGCTGGTGGTCATGAAAAACGGTCTGATCGAGCAGATAGGAAGCCCTATCGAGATCTATGAGCGGCCGGCCAACGAATTCATCGCCTCCTTTGTCGGGTATGTGAATTTCATGGACGGTCGGATCGAATCGATCGATTCGGCGACACGCAACACGACCGTTTCCACCCCTTACGGGGAGTTCGAGATCCATCTCGATCAGGACAACATCCATACCGGGGACGATGTCCTGATGGTGATTCGTCCGGAGAGCGTTTCCCTCTCGATCGACTGTAAACAGGGAGGGAAAAACGTCCTGTGCGGGAACCTGACATCCTATATGTATGCCGGCTCCCTGGCAAAGTGCACCGTCATGATCGGCAACAAGAAGATGATCGTCGATCAATACAACCCGCGTGATGCCAAACACTTCAAACATGCGCAGAGGGTGGAGGTAGAAATCCCCCGAAGCGTTCATTTATTGAAGAAGAGATAGGCGGTCAAAAGATCATAACATCGGGCCGGTGATCCGACGAAAGGGGTCGGCCTGTTGCGTTGCCTCTGACGAATTTCCGAAGTAAAATTCAGGCAGGATACAAATCAGGAGGGTACAGGTGTTCACCCTCACCGGAGAGTCACGATGACACTTCCGGCAGGATGTACGGTGATCCGTACGGTCTGCGTGTCGAATCACAGATGCCCGAAGATCTCATACTGGGTTGGTTCACCCAGCAGGGCATCGATCTGTTTCTGAATTTCCGCCCGCTCCTTGTTCTCTTTCCATGTGTTCCATGCAGCGATGTCCTTCCAGGTGCTGATGACGAGATATTCATTGGGATGATCTATTCGCCTGAGAGTCTCTCCTGAGATGTAGCCGCTCTGTTGGGTGGCAAGGATCCTCAGCTGTCGGATCAATGTGTTGAAAAGGGTTCCTTTGATTTTTTCCGGGATCTTTCTCTTGATCAGAATCTTGACTGCCATGGCTCCCTCCTTATGGTCTTATGGTGAAACGTTTCTAACCCATGTTTTACAGGCGAAAAATCGATCATGCCGGAAGAACAAGTCTGCAGAGGCAAATTGCCGTCATCGTGGGCAGGTGCATAGAATGAGGGTGAACGTGATTTGAAGATAATCCCTTGTCCTGGTGCTTGTCAAGCAAAAGACGGTTTTTACCGATTGCCTTCGGCTGGATCTTGTTGCGGAGCAATCTGTCTGGTCTGGTCCTTTTTCTGATGGGCGGCACACCGATCCCGATATAGGCGGGCGCCTGGAGAGAATCGCACGGAGGATGACGGAATGGCGGTTGTATGATGGACCGGATCCTCTATTGGATCCGGACCCGGTCCATAGGGGGGGATGGCGGCGCGTGATTACAAAAACTTGTCCACGGGCGAAAGCTTCAGGCCGAAGGCGTCGGCGACCCCCTTGAAGGTGACCTCGCCCCGGATCACATTGGCTCCCTTTCTGATCTCGATATTTTCCTTCATCGCCTTTTCCCATCCTTTGTCGGCGATCTCCAGGGCATAGCTGAGGGTGGCATTGGTCAGCGCCATGGTTGACGTCTTTGGGACCGCACCCGGCATATTTCCCACACAGTAATGAATCACCCCATCCACCGTATAGACAGGGTCCTTGTGGGTGGTGGCCCGGGAGGTCTCAAAGCATCCCCCCTGGTCGATGGCGACGTCCACCAGCACCGATCCCTTCTTCATCGTTTTGACCATCTCCCGCGTCACCAGTTTGGGCGCCTTGGCCCCGGGGATCAGGACGGAGCCGATCACCAGATCCGCCTCCTGGATCAGTCTCCGGATCGCCGCCGGCGAAGACATCAATGTAAAGCAGTTCTGCGGCATCACATCATTGAGGTACCGGAGCCTGGACAGATAAGAGTCGATCACATACACCCGGGCGCCAAGACCGCAGGCCATCTTCGCAGCCTGTGTTCCGACGGTCCCCGCTCCGATAACCAGGACCTTTGCCGGCTCCACGCCCGGAACCCCGCCCAGGAGAACCCCTTTGCCGCCGTACTCCATCTCCAGATACTTGGCCCCTTCCTGGATCGCCATCCGTCCGGCCACCTCGCTCATCGGGATCAAAAGCGGCAGGGAGCCGTCAGCCTTCTGGATCGTCTCGTAGGCGATATCGATCGACTTGGTCCTGATCATCGCCCGTGTCAGCGCCTCGTTCGCCGCCAGGTGCAGATAGGTGAAGATGATCTGATCCTTCCGGATCATCGGGTACTCCACCGGCTGCGGTTCCTTGACATGCATCACCATGTCCGACCGGCCGTAGATCTCCTTTGCCGTTTTGATGATCCGGGCCCCTGCATCCGTATAGGCCCGGTCCTCGAATCCACTCCCGACTCCGGCATTCTTCTCGACCAGAATCGTATGGCCATGGCTCTTCATGATCTCCGCACCCGCCGGTGTCATGGATACCCGGTATTCCTCGGTCTTGATCTCTTTGAGAATTCCTATAATCATAGCGACCTCCTGTGAGCGGCTTTTCTGCCGGGGCCGATGTGACACCGATAACCCCGTCGCTCCCTCCTTTTGGGATGATGCCGTCAGCCCTTCCAGAACATGGAGTCTTCAATCGCCTTGACAAGCCGCTCCATGTCCGCTGGATATACGTCCCCGATATTCCCTATTCTAAAGGCACTCGCCTTTGAAACCTTGCCGGGATAAATCACAAAACCTTTCCTTTTGAGCAGGTCATAGAAGGTCTTGAAGTTGTATTTTTCATTTTCTGGGCTGTAGAACGAAGTGATGAAGTGGCCCTGGTAGGCATCCGGAAGGAGTGTTTTGAATCCCAGTCTTCTCATGCCGTCAACCAGTGTCCGGTGGTTCGCCCGGTAACGTTCCGTGCGCTTGGCGATCCCCCCTTCCTCCTCCAATTCGATCATCGCCTGATGGAAAGCACGGACGACATGCGTCGGAGAGGTATAACGCCACTTGCCTTTGTCGTTCTCCATCGTGTTCCACTGATCATACAGATCGAGCGACAGGGAGCGGGCCTGGCCCTTGCACCTCATAAGGATCTGTTTTTTTGCGATAATGAATCCGAAGCCGGGGACGCCCTGGATGCATTTGTTGGCGCTGCTGACGATGAAATCGACATCCATCGCTTCGATGTTGATGGGTATCCCGCCGAAGCTGCTCATGGCATCCACAATGAAGACCTTTCCGAATTTCTTGACGACCTTTGCGATCTTCTCGATAGGATTGAGCATCCCTGTGGTTGTTTCGGAGTGGACGACAGCGACATGGGTAATTCCCTGATCTTCCTTCAGGGTTGCCTCGAGTTTTTCAAGATCGGGCGGTTCCAGCTCCCCGCTGTCGTTGACCGCGTGGTTGATCTTCAAGGTCTTGGCGATCTGGACGATCCGATCCCCGTATGCACCGTTGGGAAGGACCAGCAATTTGCCGCTTTCGGGAAGCGCGGTGCCGACGATCGATTCGACGGAAAAGGTACCGCTTCCCTGCATAAGGACACAGGTGTAATTGTCGGTGTGCTCTGTTGCAAGCCGGATCAGCTTGGTTCGGACCTCCTGCACGAGCTCTTTGTAATCGTCATCCCATGTGCACCAGTCCCTGAGCATTGCCGCTTTGACGCTCTTGGTCGTTGAAAGCGGTCCCGGCGTCAGCAACAGATAGGGATTGTCGGGTAAACAGGTCGTGTCCATCTATGCCTCCTTGTCAAAACGGTTGGTTTATAAACCCACAGCCGGTGCACCGCGTTCTACTTCAGAATGTTTTGGTTGGCGTGACTGATCCTGTGGATACTTCTATCCCTTTTATTATATTAGTCAAACTAATAATAATCATATAATGGATAACGAGTAGTTATTTCTAAAGTGTGATGTGGAAGAAGGGGGAGGATCGGATACGAGATGGAAGGGGCAATGAAACCCTTGTCTCAGCGATAAAGGATTTGGGGGGAGTATCTGACCCTCAGAGGAAAACGATCGCTGAGATGATCACAAAAAACAACAGGGCCGGTGGCTACCTTATAGGACTAAGGAATACCCGCCGGCCCCCTGGGGTACTTCACTACTTCGATTGCTCGACGGGGATCCCCCACCACTGCTGCACATTGGACCGCTCCACTTTCTTTGGGGTGATATTCTGGAATCCATAGATGCTGAACAGAAGGTGGCTCTCGTTTTTGTACATCGTGTTATGTTCATAAAACTCGGACTGTCTGGCTGCCGCTCCGCAACCGGCGAGGAAAAGCAGCATCAATACAACGGCAAGCAATTTTTTCATCTCATCCTCCATTGGCTAAAAAGATTCCGCCTCTCTGCCGCAGACCCCCCAGCTGCCGAAAAACGGTTCAAATCGTGCAACCGATAGGAATTGATCCTACCCCATAGTGATGAGTAATAAGAGAAGCAGCCTTTTATGTCAAGGCTTTTTTAGAGAGGGTTTTAAGAGATCAGCCAGACCGGCTAATGGATACGCCCCTCTTTTGAAAATGTGAAGTTGACGCTCCCGAAGAGCGCTTTAACGCGCGCCTTTCCTTCCATTTTATAGACCACGTCTTTACCGGCAAGACCGGAAATGACGGATTTCAAGCTTCCGCCCAGGTTTTTAAAGCTGGCAGCGATAGGGGCTTGGGCCCGTGTGATTGACGATGAAGGAATGAGGAGCTCCTTTTCCAGCCGGCCGTTTCCGATCTCTTCGTTGTCGAGAAAAACGGTGTATTCAAAAGACTGGAGTGTAAGATCAAAGCGATTCGGATTGTGTATATCGAAGCCCAGCAGAAGGGTCATCTCTGTCAAGGACCGGGGAGTGAGCGTGATCTCCCGAAGCACAAAAGAGGGCTTCTCCAATATCCAACCCAGACAAGACGTCAGGAGGAGAAAAAGGGACAGCAAAGGTATTCCATAACGCAGTCCTTGCTTCTTCGGATTCAGTGGCTTCATCTTCTTTTTACCCCATTGTCGAGAAGAAGTTGTTGCAGGGCCTCATATGACTGGGCACCGACCAGCGACCGGCGGTCGATCAGAAAGGTTGGAACCGCCGATATTTCCAATCTTTCACAAAGGGCCCAGTCCGAATCGACTGCCTCACGAAAGGCCCTGTCCCGCAGTATCAGACCCGCTTCTTCCCCAGGCAGCCCTGCCTCTTCCGCCAATTCTGTCAGAAGGTCTGATCGCGCAATATTCTTACCCTCCGCAAAATAGGCTCGAAAGGCGGCATTGTGGAATTCATTTCCCCTGCCTTTTGTCTCCGCCCATTTGCCCAGTTCTTGGGCGAGTCTGCTGTTATAGGTCATCTTTCTCTCTCCGAAAGGCAGGCCCAGTTCATCCGCTACGCTCTTGAGGCGGGCCATCGCCGCGGGGATGTCGATGTTCCTGCCGGCAAAGAGCTCTTCCAAAGTAAGCCCTTCTATCGGGGTTTCCGGGTGGAGGGGAAAGGCCTTCCACTGGATTTCAATCTCAAAATCCATTTGCAGCTTTTCAATACGCCCGGTACTGAAGTAGCACCAGGGTCAGACATAATCCGAAAAAACTTGAAGAATTTTTTCCATTGTCATGCATCTCCTCCCTGATGTATCGGGTCTTACGTCTCTTCTGTCGGTTCAAATCCTCCATCCGCACCGCTCAGGCATCAGAAGGCTTTCATCTTTGAAACAGGTTCCTGGAAGACCATCCGCCTCAACGTCTCCAGGTATCCTTCGTACCGGTCCAGATAGAAGGCCAGCCCCCGGGAGAAGTTCTTGCCGATGATTCCATCCAAAAAGAGCTGGCTGATTTCCCGCTGCCGTTGGAGGACGCACTGCGAGCGAACGAAGATCTGCCGCTCCTCTTCGGACATGGCATGGATGCGCACCGCCATGACGCTTCTGGCGCGGGGCTGGTACATCCAGAAGTAGAGGAAGTCAAGGGCGTTTATAATAATGGCCCGTTCCAGATCCTGCGCCTCGGCACTGAGCGTCTGGATGAACTTCTTGGGGGATTCGAGCATCGAAAGGACGTCCGTCTCGGGAAACAGAACCTCAAGACGCGCATAGGTATCGAAAAGCTGGCCGATCTTGGTGGTGTAATCCCGCTCCCTGAGTTGGATATTTTCATAACGGTCGGCAAGCCCTTCAATGATGCCGGCCACACAGTCGGACGCGGCCTTGGAGATGACCGCCGCCCATTTCATCAGCGTATCGTTTATATTTTGGAAATCCGCCTCGAAAAGGATGCCGCCGATGAGCGAGTTGAAAGCGATGGCCAAGGGGATGGACAGGACGGTCCTGAAGAAATTCCCGATGATTGCCCCCTTGGGAAGACCGCGAAAGGCGTTGTGACTGGAAAGATACAGGCCGTTGGCCAGGGCCATGACCGTATACAGGAGCGTGGGATTCGTTGCCGTCGTAACGCCCAATATCCGGTCAAGGAAGACCGTTTTCACGATATAATCAAGGAGCGGGACCGAAAAACCCGTGAAGAGCAGGGAATCGGACAGCCGCCCCCAGCTTACATAATCGTTCCAGCGCAACAGCGGGGAGCGGCGGACCCCCCCTCCCCCGAGGACCGACTGAAGGATGTTCCGCAGTCCCGTGATCCCGAACCAGATGAAGGCCCCGCAATAAGCCAGAAACCACCAGTCTTTCGTCAAGGCAAAGGTAAGAAATGCCGGAATGAAGCCGATAGCGACCTTGATCGCATTCTTGAGCCCGCTGTTGAGGTATCTCCAGGATCCACCCGGTTCTGCGCTCTCCCCTCTCTCTTCCAGATAAAGCTCGTTTCCGCCCTCCTCGTGCAGGCCTCCCAAGGGTATGACGTTTCCCGGTGTTTTCATCCGGGTGGCGTTGTCCTGTATCTCCCAGTCATGACGGAGCCGCTCCCCCATATGCCTTGAACCCGGAAGGAGATGCACAAAACGGCGGAGCCACTTTTTCATCGTACCTGAGGAAGCGGAAGGCAGAAAAGTCGTTCTCAGATACGCCGTCATTCGGACAGGAAGGACGAAAACCGACGGCCCTAGGGTGTGACGGATCGCCTTCTGCGCCCTGCGGGTCAGCGTCTCCCTGAGGACGAGTCCCATCCCGTACCGATGGCGGGAACGGCCTGTGGAGTCGCTGCCGATGTATGCCCCAAGGGGAGCACCCCGATAATGGGCCTGAAGCGCCGGGATATTGCGGAGCACTTCGGTCAGTTTGGCGATCCTCTCGGTGCTGTCCGGCTGTTTCGAATCTTCAAGACGCTGGCGGATGTTGCGGATCAGCCTTTTCAGTGTGATGACGTTCCCTTCATTGATGGCCGTCTGGAGTTCGCTGATCTCCCCATAGTGCACGGTTTTCCCATCTACATGGTCTTTGAGGTTGAAGATCTCCAGATGGGTGATCATTCCCTTGCAATCATACAGCAGCTCCAGGACATCTTCCGGACGCAGATCGCTGAGGTTGAGGCACATCCGATATCCAGCGTGGAGCTGATCCAACCTCATCATGAGTTCATAAGGCGACAACTTCAGAAGGTCCGGGGCTCCGCTGCCTTCCTTGGGAACGTTCGGATCGGGAAGGGAGGGATTTTGCGCCGGTTTTAAGTAATTCTCGACGATCGCCTCTGAATCGAGTTCCCGCATCCTGGCGACGAGGAGTTTCATCCGCTCACGCTCCTCCTGGCTCGCTGCGGCATAATGCCTGCGGAGATCGGAAAGCCGCACCTCCATCAGCGGCAACAGATGCATATGGATGAATTCCGCCAGGTGGAGGATCGATGCCTGGCCGCTGCCGACGAAGGCGAGGAAATCGGCCGGAGTGAGCGCTTGGAGTAGGATTTGGAAAGCTTCGTTTATGGCGGCACGGTGCGTCTTGTTGAATTCATCAAGAACGGCGATCACGTGGTCTGCCTGGTATTCGGATACCCGCTTTTCATCGTCCATGAAGGCCCGGACGGACGGCTCCGCCAGGAAGGAGAGGAAATCCCTGGCGTCGCAGAATCCGCGGGGCACCCAGATGAAGCGGATATTCCTGCCCCGAAACTGGGCTCCCACGGAGATCCCGATGCGGATGGTGATCCCCATGATCTCGCCTGCCTCCAGGAGCTCGGATGCGGCTTCCGGCGGCACAAAGTTGTAATAGATCACCGTGAGACGACGGATCCCCTTGATCCAGGCGTCCATGATCAGATGGGTGGGGGTTTTGCGCCCCTTTGTATTCGCGTCGTGGACATGATCGTCGAAGGCGATCTGGTTCCACTCCTCCGGCATTTCCAGAAGATGGTAGCGCTGCAATTCCTCACGGATAAGGCGAGGCTTGCCCGATACTGCCATGCGGAAATCGTGTGCCAGTTCGAGTCTTCGGTATTCTTCCCCCTGCACCCGGACCAATTCCTTCATGATCTGGAGGAGCACACGAGCGGTATTGCGACGAAGAGTGCTGTGAGTGATGTTCAGGACTTCATCATGAAGGGCGCGCAGGGCGCTGAGTCGATCCGATGCCTTGCCGATCTCAAGGGAGTGAAGAAGGTTCGCCATGGCGTAAGCGATGCGGAATCCTTGGGAAGCGGCCATTTCCTTTATGCCGTGGGGATTCAGGTAAGGATTCAGCAGATTCTTGAAATTCTTTCTGGACTCCTCCCGGCTCAGGACATCCTGAACCATCTTGAGCAGATCATGGTCTTTCCCGTCAAAGAGGGCCTTTGATATGAACTTTTTCATGGTGTCGACCTGGAAAATTAAGGATAGGCAGCTTTTCGGCGGTCTTAATAAACCTTTATTATTGATTGCATAAATAATATTAATTTGCTTTATTTTATGCCGACCTTCAATACATTGTCAAGAACTGTTGCTATAATCGCTTAGTGACCTGGGATCAAGGAGACGATATCATGGGAGAGGGTATTCTAAAGAGAAAGATTGGGATAGAGAAAGAGATAGATGAGTTCCTGGATCGGGTCAGCGAGGCGGGCCTGCTATGCAAGCAAGGGATGGATACATATCTGAAAGGAGATATGGAGGTTTACGCCACATACCTTAAGAACATCCGCGACACCGAACACAAAGGGGATGACCTGCGGCGTTCCCTCGAAAAGGACCTTTATGAAAAGACGCTGATCCCCGAATCCAGGGGCGATGTGATGGAGCTGTTGGAGGACATGGATGCGCTTCTGGACCGCTATACCGGTCTGATCTGGCAGTTTGAGATCGAGCATCCCGATATTTGTTTGGAATTTCACGAAGATTTCAAGGAACTTCTCTCGCATTCGGTTGAATCGGTCGAAGCGGATGTCCGTTCCTGCCGTGCCTTCTTCAAGGACATCAATTCGGTCGCCGATCATATCCACAAGGTCTCTTTCTGGGAGAAGGAGTCGGACAAGCTATCGACGAGGCTTCAGCGGGCGATCTTCGGGCGTAAGGATCTTCATCTGAGCCATAAGATGCACCTGCGCTTCTTCGTAAAGCAGATAGACCGGATCGCGGACGAAGCCGAGGATGTGGCCGACCGCCTCAATATCTATGTCATCAAACGCATGCTGTAGGAGTCCGGGATGTTCGCCTTTTTCCTCTCCAGCGGTTTGTTTCTAGGGTGGTCTCTCGGGGCCAACGACGCGGCGAACGTGTTCGGGACCGCCGTCGGGTCCCGGATGATCAGCTTCAGAAAGGCCGCCATCTACTGCGGAATCTTTGTTATCCTGGGAGCGGTCATCAGCGGCGCGGGCGCCGCCAAGACGCTGGGCGAACTCGGTGCCGTGAACGCCGTTGCCGGGGCCTTCGTGGTTGCACTGGCCGCAGGGGCGACCGTCTACTGGCTGACCATGCTGGGCTATCCGGTTTCGACGACGCAGGCAATCGTCGGGGCGATCATCGGCTGGGACCTGTTCGCCGGCGCCCTGATCGATGTGGCTGCCCTGGAGAAGGTCATCCTGAGCTGGTTTTTCAGCCCCATTCTTGCCGCCCTTTTTTCAGCGCTCCTGTATAAACTGATCGCCTATGGGATGAAACATGTCAGGATCAACATGTTCAGCCTGGATGCCCTGACACGGGCGGGCCTGTTGTTCGCGGGCATTGCGGGCGCATATGCCCTGGGGGCGAACAACATCGCCAACGTGGTCGGGATCTTTGTTCCTATTTCCCCTTTTTCGAATATCTCCTTTTTGGGGCTTTTCACACTCAACGGGGCGCAGCAGCTTTTCTTCATCGGCGCCATCGCCATAGCGGTAGGGACATTTACATACGGGAAAAAGGTGATGCTGACCGTAGGGGAAGGGATTTCCGAACTGTCTCCCATTGCGGCCCTGGTGGCCGTCCAGGCCAATGCACTGGTCCTGTTTCTGTTTGCATCCCAAGATCTGGAAGGATTTCTTCTGAATCATGGCCTCCCTGCCTTTCCGCTGGTTCCTGTTTCCAGCTCACAGGCGATCGTTGGATCGGTTATCGGCATCGGACTTCTCAAAGGGGGCAGGGGCATCCGCTGGCGGGTGCTCGGTGAGATCGTCGGGGCCTGGGTGGTAACACCGATCGCTGCGATCTTCTTGAGTTTTATCGCCTTGTTCTTTTTGCAGAACGTCTTTCAGCAGAAGACCTATATCCCTGTCGAGTATCGGATCACTGCAGAAGCGAAGCAGCGGATCCATGAGGCGGGGATACCTATGGCCGGTATTGAGGAGATCTCGGGCAAGACGTACCCTTCGGCGTATCAGTTCCAGAATGCCCTCGATCAGCATATGGTTCTGAACAACACTGAAAAAAATTTGGTCCTCTCGGCGGCTGAGATCGACCGGCTCGTGGTGGTGAACCAGGCGGCAAACCGGATCAATGATCCAACGATCACCGAAGAACAGAAGCAGGCGGTCCAACAGCTCCGGGGGAAGAGTTTCACTCACCGCTGGGAAATGGAGAGCGCATTGGCGCAGCAGTCACGGGAGTGGAAGATGCAACCGGGCAACAAGAAACAGAACGAGGAGCTGAAATGGAAGCTGGACTATATCCATCGCCTTATCCGTTCCACCGGTCAGTAAGATTCCGTTCGATCCACGACGACGGATGATACTTTGATCTTGACTTGCTCGTTCAGTAAGTATAGAAAAGCCGCTAAAGTGAGGATTCAGATCGGATAGATCCCTGACGGAACCTTCTCCGACAGGTAAGATAAGTGCGCATGAACAGGAGGGTGCAGCGGGACGGAGGCTGCAGGACAAGATAACGATATTCATCATATGACGGAGGTAGTGATAATGAGTGTAGAGGTGAAGGCCCCGATGCCGGGAAAGATCCTGGAGGTTCTGGTCAAGGTTGGCGACCAAGTGAAGGAAGACGATGAGGACATCATGCTGGAAGCCATGAAGATGGAAAATCCGATCTACGCGCCGGCAGGCGGGACTGTGAAGGAGATCAAGGTCAAGGCCAATGACAGTGTTGAAACGGATCAGCTCATGGTCATCATCGACTAGACTCCGAATTCAACGATTTTTCTTGAAAAAAAGAGGGCGCATTGCCGCTTGTAGGTATGCGCCCTCTTCGTTTTTTCGATTCAACCGGCCGCCTGACCTGGCTCGGGATCGATCCTCACAGTGCCGAGCCGTGGTGGGCTTATGGATGGATAGTAAGGAATGGCTATGTACGATAAACTTTTTGTCGGCTTCTGTAAATGACCCAGACGCTGACGACCACCATCAGGAAACAGACTCCCATAAAGCCGGATGGATATTTGACTGCATAGACGACGGGCGTCAGTGCCACGCGTGTGGCTGTCCGCAGGATTTCGTGATCCTGGATAAAGGCAGCCGCCGCGGGAGAATAATGATAATAAAGCCCAACGAATACCCTTCCCGGCCCGTTCGTCAGCAGATGCCGGTCGCGAAAGGCCCTCAGGATTTCCACATGGGGATCAAGGGGGGAGCCATAGGCGGCCGTGGCGATGAAGCATCCGCCGCCGCCCCCGCCGCCACTGGTCGGTTCCACCGTGGTAGTCGTCGTGGCTACCGTCGTCGTCGTGGTTGTGGTTGTCGTCGTACCTGCCGCCTGCCGAAAATTGGCCACGGTGTATGCCGTATTGTTGAGCGACAGGTGATTGTCGGCAGCGGTGCTGCCCGTGCCTGAGACGCCCATGAGTTCATCTGTTGCAACCCACCTGAGGCCGGGATTGGACCAGTAATTCTTGCGGGGACAGGATGTGCCTGCACAATCATAAGCCATGATCGTCCGAAAGGCCTTTGATGGGGACTGGTAGCCGTACGAGTAGGGATAAATCGTTGCCCCCCCGGCATTGGCGTGATCATGATGGGATCCCATGTTGTGCCCCATCTCATGGGCAAAAGAATAATATCCGGTCGCGCAATCCAGTCGCACGGTGCTGAAGGCCTCGCTCTCGAAGGTGCCGGAGAGGCTGGTCATCATATAGCCGTAGCCGCAGTAAGCGCCACCTCCTTTAAGTAGCACGACCAGGTCCGCACCGTACTGGTCGCGCAGGGCATGGATGTTATCCATATACCCGTCGGTCTTCCCCTTTAACCTCGGAAGGTCCGTCTCAAAATCGACTTCGGTATAGCTGACCTCCGTGGAATGGACCAGGCGGACTCGCTGGGTCACCTGGCTCTGGGAGTAGCCGGTGTTCGTTTCCGAAACCGCAAGGTTAATCAGGGACTGCATCGCCGATGTGCCGCCGGCGGCGCTGCGCGCCGCCGGCGTATAGAGCACCATGACATCGATCGTGCCGCCGCTGTCACCCTTCACCTGAGCTCCGCTTCCTGATGAATCTCTGCCCGTGTCCGGCACGGGGATAGGCTGTAGCTCGGGGGGAAAGGCAGACTGGTCGATCTGGTAAACGGCATGGATTCCTTCGCCGACATATCGCACCTGGTAGAATGCCCCGGGCACGGTGATGTTGCCGGACATGATGCCGTCAAAAACGGAGAGGATGACGAAACTCCCTTCAACGTCAGCGATGCGACCGAGGAAGGAGCGACCGCCCGCGGATACTGATTCGGTCTTGTCAATGACTGCGGTCAGGGCAACGTCATCAAAGAGGTTCAGTTTCAGGTTCAATCCCTTTTCATCCAACTTGGGAGAGCCGTCCGCTTTCATCAGCACGCCTAAATTGATATTGACCCGCCGCTGTCTGATGATTTTTGGGTCGTTCGTGGCGTCTGACTTCACGCCCGCCTTGGCATCTGAAAATAGCGCCGGAAGGGCGATGGCTTCCGATGCATCGACCTGCCAGCGATCCGCAAAGAACAGATATCCGACAGATGCCAGAAAAGCCATAATGAAAATGAGAAATAAGATTCGCTTTCCTTTCATAAACTTCCTCCTTACTTGGCCACCCCTGTTTAAAGTCATCCTCTTTATTCGGCGTCAGGCTGCCGAAAACATTTCATTTGAAATCGCCATCCCTATGCCTGCATGACTGAGAAAATGGGTCCTGCCTTTCGACCTGCCCACTGCTTTGTTTGCTTAAAGAAACGATACGTAATGGAGCCCTGTATGTCAAGAAGATTGTGTGAGAAGATGCACCTTCAGCGTTCAGATCACCTCGGCAAACAGGTCGTATTCATCGGCGGCGGTAATGCGACAGGCGACAAGCTCACCCGTCCTGAGTCCGCCCCCCTGCACGTGGGTGACGCCGTCGATCTCCGGCGCCTGGCGTCGGCACCTGCCTGCATGGGTGTAGCCTGCAGAATCGCTTTCCCCCTCGATGAGCACTTCCTGGCGCGTGCCGATGAGGGTGCGGTTGATATCGCCGGAGATCCCGGCTTGGGCCTCCATCAGGATATCCCTGCGCCGCAGCTTTTCCTTTTCTGAAATGCGCGACGGAAAGCCGGCGGCCTCTGTTCCCTCTTCCGGAGAATAGGTAAAGGCCCCCAGATGGTCAAAACGGATTTCCTGTACAAAGGAGAGGAGGTTCTGGAATCTCCTGGGGGTTTCTCCAGGAAAACCGGTGATCAAAGAGGTCCTCAGTGCGATGCCGGGAACGATTTCTCTCGCCCTTTTGATCACGCTCCGGATCAGTGTGCTGTCTCCCTGTCTGTGCATGGCCTTGAGGAGGGTGTCGTCACTGTGCTGGATCGGTATATCCAGGTAGCGGCAGATCTTCTCTTCCTCCGCCAGGGTCTGAAGGAGCTCTTCCGTCAGATGGGCCGGGTAGGTATAAAGGACACGGATCCAGGAGATGCCGATGACTTTGGTCAAGGTGCGCAAAAGGTCGCTCAGCCTGGATTGTCCTTTACGATCCAGTCCATAGGCGGTCGTATCCTGGGCCGTGAGGATCAGTTCCCGCACGCCTTGTGCGGCGAGGAGTTCCGCCTCCTGGACGACGTCGTCGATCGTCCTGCTCCGGGCCCTTCCCCGGATGTCGGGAATCGCGCAGTAGGAACAACGGTTGGAGCAACCGTCGGCGATCTTCAGGTAGGCGCTGTGGGCCGGTGCCGAGATCAGGCGCCGGTGTCCGGCATTCATCAGGAAGGTCGGTTTGCCGATGATGGAGTGACGACGACGTCCCTCGGGTTGAAACAGGCTGTCCAGATGGCGACCGATATGGGGAATCTCGGCGATGCCCAGAAATAGGTCCACTTCCGGCAATGCCTCCTCAAGTTGACGTCCGTATCGCTGAGGGAGGCATCCGGTGACAACCAGGTGCGTGCACGGCCCTTTTCCATCGCCCTTCCAGGCCGCCATACGGAGGATCTCCTCGATCGATTCCTCCTTGGCCGGGAGTATGAAGGCGCAGGTATTGATCAGGATGACATGGGCTTCCTCCGGCCTATCCGCGATCTGATAGCCGCTTGCAGACAGAGCGGCGGCCATGACCTCGGAATCGACCAGGTTTTTGGGGCAGCCGAGGCTGACGATGTGGACTTTTTTCACCGGCATGCGACCTATTTCCAGACGGAAAGGGGTAATTTCTTTTGCAAGGTGTTCAACGCTTCAGCGGGGCAGCTTTCGGGCGAGAACCTTCCTCGGTTTGACGCCGTCCGACGGTCCGACGACCCCCTCCGCCTCCATCCGTTCAATAATCCGGGCGGCCCGATTGTAGCCGATCTTCATGTACCTCTGCACTAAAGAAATAGAGGCCTGTCCCAGATCCGTCACCAGTTCGACGGCCTGATCGTACTTTTCATCGGAATCGGTTTCCGGTTTCTCCTCGGCCGCATCGGGTTCAAACTCCGCGATCGATTCGTCATAGGTCGGCCGTCCCTGCTTTTTTATGAAATCGACGATCCGTTCGATCTCGGTGTCCGAGACATAGGCGCCGTGGATCCGGACCAGTCTTGAGGAGCCTGGAGGGACGAACAACATATCTCCGGCCCCAAGGAGTTTTTCCGCCCCCACCTGATCGAGGATCGTCCGGGAGTCGACCTTGGAAGAAACCTGGAATGAAATACGGGTCGGAAAATTGGCCTTGATGATCCCGGTGATGACATCCACGGAAGGACGCTGCGTTGCCAGGATAAGATGTATCCCTGCGGCCCTGGCCATCTGGGCGAGTCGTGTCAGCGATTCTTCGACATTTCTCTGCGCGACCATCATCAGATCCGCGAGTTCATCAATGATAATGATGAGATAGGGAAGTTTGTCGGGGAGCGATTCGGCTTTGGCCTGGATCTCGGAGGCTGCGTTCGCTTGGCTGTTGACGGCCGTCATCACACCTTCGTCTGAGTTTCCCGTATCCTTCCCTACGGCCTTGCCGGCTGCAAGCAACTCGGTCTGCGGGCCCGGCTTTTGCTTGCTGCGGAGTTGATTGTAGGCCTCGATGCTCTTCACCCCGACTTCACCGATCATCCGGTAGCGGCGCTCCATTTCCTCCACTGCCCAACGCAGAACAAGGGAGGCCTTCTTCGGGTCAACGACGACCGGATGGAGGAGGTGGGGGATCCCTTCGTAACCCGACAGTTCCAGGCGCTTGGGATCGATCATGAGGAATTTGACCTCATCGGGAGGCGACTTGAAAAGGATGCTGCAGATCATCGCGTTGAGCGAGACGCTCTTACCGGAACCCGTGGTACCGGCGATCAGCAGATGGGGCATGCGGATCAGATCGGCGATGACGGGCGCGCCCACGATGTCTTCCCCGAGGGCGATAGGGAGACGGCAGGAAGAATCCTTGAAAGCCGGATGATCGAGAACGTCCCGCAGGCGAACCGGATCCCGCTCCTGATTGGGGATCTCGATGCCGATGGCCCCCTTGCCCGGGATCGGAGCGATGATTCGGATGCTCGGGGCACGGAGGGCAAGGGCCAAATCGTCGGAAAGATTTGTTATCTTGTTTATCTTTACCCCTGGGGCGGGCTCGAGTTCGTACATGGTGATGACGGGACCGGGCTTCACCTCCATCACCTTTCCCTCGACGCCGAAATCGGAGAGCTTCTTCTCCAGGGTGCGGGAGTTGGCGATCAGATTTTCCCTTTTGATGCGCGTGTCTTTCCTCGCCAAGCGATCGAGAAGAGTCAAGGGCGGCAACTTGAATTTTACACTTAAACGGCTGCTGAACTCAAAATGGGTTTGTTCCGCCTTCTGTAGTTTTTCCTTAAGCGTTTCTTGTTTTGTCTCCATGATGAGGGATGCCGCGTCGGGTGCTTTATCCGTTTCCGTCATGACTGAAGTTCCCGGCTTTTTGCTGAATCGCCCCCGACACCAGCCGATCAGTGCCTTTCCGGTTTTCAGAATCGCTCCTGTGATCGCTGTCGATTTCCCGGCGAAGGTCAGCACCGAAAAATCGAACAGGATCATCAGCGCGATGATCATGATCAGGAAAAGGACGATCAAGGTTCCAGCCAGGCGCAGGTAGGAGTTGAGCAGACTGACCGTGACTTTACCCAGCAGTCCGCCCGCGTGCAGGGTGACACCGTAGAGCTCGACGGTTCCGATAAACAGGGCAAAAACGCCCGAGGTGGAGAGGATTAGACAGATCAATCCCGCGATGGCGGCCGATCCGATCCTGAATTGCGGTTCGCGCAGGTAGCCCAGTGCGGCCACCAAAAGCACCACCGGCAACCAGAAGATGCCGATCCCCGTCAGCTTGAGCAGCGTGTCGGCGGTATACGATCCCACGGAGCCGGTCAGGTTGCGGGGCTGAGCGTCCGGATCATAAAACGTAAAAGAGGGATCGTGCGGGTGATAGGAAAAAAGCGCAAGGAGCAGAAAAATAGCGAAGGCCAGACAACACACCCCGGCAATTTCCGCTGCCCTTCTCTGAACAGAATTTCTCTCGTTCATCTTTTCAGCATAACCGGTTTGACCGGCTCATCCTTTCAGGAGCATGCCCTGGACGATCAGTGTGACGGTGCCGGCACACCAGCAGTAATAGGCAAATGGGCCAAGGCCGGTCCGGTTTATTACCACAAACAGGAGTTTCAAGGCAAAAAATCCCGTCACGGCGGCAGACAGGAAACCGGCGACCAGAGCCATCAGATCCCAGGAAGGGATCTGATGCATATCTGCCGCTTTGAGGATCGCCGCGCCGGCAATGGCTGGAATGGACAGCAAAAAGGAGAATCTTGCCGCTGTTTCCCTTTCCAGTTTCCGGAAGATTCCAAAGGCGATGGTGGATCCCGATCGCGAGATCCCGGGGATCAGTGCCATGGCCTGGACCAATCCGATGACGATACCGTCCATCAGATTCATCACCCCTTTGTCCCTCGTCCCTTTTTTGACTCTGTCGGAAAAGAAAAGCAGAAGGCCCGTGATCAAAAGCATAACGGCCGTTACCTCCACGGACTCGAAAAGCTGTTCGATTCGCTCCTTGAAGAAGATGCCGATCAAGCCCGTCAGAAGGGTGGCGACGACGATCAAAAGCAGAAGTCTGCGATTGGCGATCCTTTCTTCACCGGTTAATGCCGGAAGAACGCCTCTTGATCCGATTCCCGGCAGCAGGGAGACGACGATTTCCGCGATGTCCTTGCGCAGGAAAAAAACCACGGCAGAAAGGGTGCCGACGTGCAGGATCACATCAAAGAAGATGCTCGGTTGATGGAATCCCGGGATCAGCGCAGGGATAATGACCAGATGCGCCGAACTGCTGACCGGCAGGGGTTCGGTCAGCCCCTGAACGATCCCCAGGATGATGGCTTCGATCAGCGTCACGCAGCACCCTTTCCCATGGCATCGACGGAAACATCCTTCCCGGGGCCGGTGTGGTTCTCAAAATTGGTCACGATGATATGACGAACCTTCTCGATCAGCTCACCTCTGTTTTCGAGGGTATACCCTTTCACATCCACGGGCCGCTCGATGACCATGGTGATCTTGCCCGGCTTTACCTTCAGGGTCCGCTTGGGCATGATCTCGCTGGCGCCGATGATGGAGATGGGCACGATAGGAACACCCGCCTGGATGGCCAGATGGAACATCCCCTGCTTGAACGGCTTGATTTTTCCATCTCTACTGCGTGTCCCTTCGGGGAAGGTGACCACGGACTTCCCTTCTCTAATTTTCCGGGCGGCCTCATCGAGGCTCTTCAAAGCCTTTTCGTGATTCTGCCGGTCGATTTCTATATAGCCGGCATTTCTCATTGCCTTGCCGAAGACGGGAATCTTGAAAAGCTCCTTTTTTGCTATCCAGCGGAACTGTCCCGGGATGTGCGCCAGGACGATCAGAATATCGAAATCGCTTTGGTGGTTGGCCATGAAGATCTGGGGTTTTTCCCGAAGGACGTTTTCCCTGCCGATCACTTCCACCCGGGTGTTGGTGAGCCAAAGCAGCATTCGTGCCCATAACTTGGCGATCTTATGCACTTTGTTCTCACCCGGCGAAATAAGCGGAAACAGAAAAGCGCAGGACGACATAAAAGCGGTGATGACGATGGCGATCGCGACCAGAAGTGCAGAGCGAATCATTATCGTATCCTGAATCAAAATAGGGGCAAAGACGTGGTTATTGAGCCCAGGTTATGGGACGGTGTATAACTACTTGATTATCACTGTGAAGTCAATGAGGAATGTTCCCTGGTAGTGACTCCGTTTGGCCGTGAAGATGCCTCAGAGAGCGCGATTTACAGGTTTTTCGGGCACGCTGCCGTCGAAGCGCAGCGGCCGCAACGGCAACTGTCTGAGCGCCGGAGGCGCGAGTT
>Ga0172375_10001966_pt1 | contig 32650 bp, 30 predicted proteins | sample LakKiv1m_FD_114537 | JGI IMG/M metagenome (GOLD analysis project Ga0172375, IMG submission 114537) | Freshwater microbial communities from Kabuno Bay, South-Kivu, Congo - kab_092012_11.1m | ecosystem: Environmental > Aquatic > Freshwater > Lake | place: Democratic Republic of the Congo... | reverse complement strand
TATTGTACCCCGCGCTGAGCCCCCCTACCGTCGAATCTACCTGATACTGGGCCGTGCGGGTTTTATTGTTGTATATATCGGAGATCTCCCTTTGGAATTTAAATTCCGGATCGATAAAAAAAGTGTCCTTATAATCAAGCGGTTGATAGAAGTCCGTGTAATACATCGACGTCCTGCCTATCTGGAACCGGTTCTTCCACTCGCCGCCCAGGGGGTTCAGCTGGGTCATGGTATAATCGGCCATGACATTGTAGTAACTCGCTCCGGAAAAATCGTTGTCCATGTTCAATCCGAAACGCAGATAATTCGGCCCCCAGCTTTTTTCTTTAGTATAAATGAAAAGCCCTGTCCTTTTCCCTTTGTTACGGATCTGAAAATCGACGTTCTCGAAATCCCCTATCTCGTATATGCGCCGCAGGTCGTCCTGGAGGGTACTAAGGTCCAAGGGCTTATTGACCTTTGTCTTTATCCTGGACCTTATCGCCTTAGGGGCTATCCTTGCCGGCGAGGCCACTTTAATAAAATCTATCGGGGTCATCTCCAGGTTACGCCTTCGCTGCCCGGCCAGATATTTTCCGTATTCTTCTTCGGACAAGGAGTACCGTTTCAGTTTTTCCTGTATGTGCTCCGCGGCTTTCTCTCCGGCCTGAATAGCCTTCTTCGAATTCCAGAAATCTGTCGTCGGCATATTTCCCGGGTCCGGCACGATCAATACGTCTTTTTCGGTAAGCAATTCTGTCTGGTTCTTTACCATCTGCCGCGTCATGACGTTCAGTAGCTGCGATGAAACGGATATTATCGAGGTCAGTTTGTCGCGTTTGGCAAGAGGCTCAGGGACATAGACAGCGATAATGATATCGGCCCCCATCTTCTTGGCGACATTGATAGGCAAAGTATTGGTAAAGCCGCCGTCCACAAGAATGCGGTCGTCTATCTCCGTGGGAGAGAAAACCCCTGGTATGGACATGCTTGCCCTGATAGACCTGGAGAGGCTTCCTCTCCCCAATATGACCGCCTCGCCTGTTTCGATATCGGTCGCTACGGCGCGGAACCTGACAGGAAGATTGTCGAAATCATCTATCTTTATGACCGGCAGGCTCATAGACTCCAGAAGAAAATCGAGTTTCTGGTTCGCGATAAGGCCTTTGGGCATAACTACCTTCCAGCCCTTTATACCGAGCTCCAGGTCCATGAGATCTTTTTGCTCTTCTTTGTGCCTAAAGGTCATCTGCTCCCGGATCGGTTTATCTGAAAAAAGCGAGTTCCAGTCCGTATTCGTGAGATCTTTTTCGATCTCTTCCGGCGACAGCCCTGTAGCGTAGCCTCCTCCGATCACGGCTCCCATGCTCGAGCCCACGATCATATCGACCGGGACCCTGTTCTTTTCCAATACCTTAAGTATCCCGATATAGCTTGCTCCGCGCGCGCCTCCGACGCCCAGGACAAGGCCTACCTTTGGGCGGGGCTTTAAGGCATCATCCGCGCGAGCCGCTATTGTAAGAACAAGCGCCGGGATCAATATAACGATAATAGCTTTTAATTTCATAGGAAATATTATAGCGCATTTCTTTGGATGGAGTAAGCGGTTGGCCTACGGGTGTCTTAGAGACTATTTATTCTTTCTTTCTTTCTTTCTTTCTTGGGCAGACGCACGATAATAGACGTGCCGTTCGTGAATCCATGTTTAACGCCGATCTCGCCTTCGTGCATGCTGATGATCTGCCTGCACACGGAAAGTCCGAGACCGGTTCCCTTAGCCTTCGTAGTAAAAAACGGGTCGAATATCTTATCGATAATGTCGCTTGCTATGCCGGAACCGTTATCTTCGATGGCCACTCTTATGAACTCGCCGTCATTTTCTGTGATGATCCTTATCTCGCCATTTTCCACAGGGGCTGCGTCATGCGCGTTGTTCAATATATTATTGAAAACCTCTCTGATCTGGACAGGGTCGGCCTCTATCACGATGTCCTTTATGGGCTCGAGCTTCCGTATCACTTTAACTTCTTTATGTTCATGCCGTTTCAGGGCATCGGCGCATTCTTCTATCATGTCGAAGATCTTTATACTTTCGTACCGGGGCGGTTTTAATCGTGAGTAGAAAAGTAGATTGTTGATGATCTGGTCGCTTTCGCCTACTTTTTTTTCGATATTGGCCAAATACTTATTCAGATTAGGATCTTTCGTTTTTCGCTTAATATTATGCGCCGCTATTTGTATCGCGGCCAGCGGATTGCGCAGTTCATGGGCGACGGTAGCCGCTAACACTCCGATATCCGAGAGGCGCGAAGCTCTCTCCAGCTCTATCTTGGTATCGACGAGCTCATTCACTGCGCACTTTTGCTCTGTGATATCTATACCCATCTCCATTATCATCTCCGTGCCGTCTGTGTCTTTGAAAGGAAAATCATAGATATCATAATTGCGGCCGTCAGGCCCGGCCCATTCCCAATGATGCGGCGCCTTGGTCTTCATAACTTTATAGGTTTCGCAATTCTCGCATTCAGCCGTCTTATTAAAAAGATATTCATAACAGCGCTTCCCGCGGGACTCTCCGAACCGATCGCGGAAAAATTTATTGGCGAATGGCACGCGGTGATCTTTATCAAGAAGAATGACGTAGACCGGCAAGGTTTCAAGCACATTAAAGAGCCTCTGCCGCTCCACCACGAGCTCTTTGCTGCGCAGATGTACCCGTTCCTCCAGGGTCTCGCTGTATTTTTTTAACTCCTCCTCGAGCCGCTTGCGCTCGGTGATGTCAGTTGTTACTCCTACGAGCCGATCCAATCTTCCTGTCCCATCGAAACTGGCCCGGCCGTACTCTTCCAGTACTGCTACACTTCCGTCGCCCAGCACTACCCGATATTCCACGGTGTAACTGCTAGCGGCAGGCGTCATCGCCTTAAGCATCTTCACGAACGCTGCCCGGTCGGAGGGATGTATCCGCCGGAAATAATTGTCCCCCGTATCATGTGTCGCTTCTTCGCCTGAGAGTTTCAGGATCGACTCACAGCTGCCGGAGCGTACAACCCGGTCCGTTTCAGGATGCCATTCGAACGTGAAGGAATGGCTTACTTGTAATGCCTGCCGCATTCTTTCCTCACTCTCGCGCAGAGTCTTCTCGGATCGCATGCGCTCATCAGTTTCCACACGAAGCTCTTCGTTCGTCGAAGAAAGTTCTTCGTTTATCGCAGACAATTCTTCATTGGCCGCGGCCAATTCCTCGTTTACCGCGATCAACCGCTTTTCGCTTGCTGCCAGCTTTTTGGTGCGTTTTTTAACAAGACCTTCCAAATGGGTGCGGTATTTGCGCAATTCGTTCTCGATTTTTTTCTGTTCCGATAGATCTGTTATGACCACACAAAGGCCTTTGGTCTCCAATTCCAGGGAACTGCTTGACACAAGAACAGGAATGAGTTTACCGGACCTTTTCTTAAGCCGGAACTCTGCGCGCATCGTTTTAGTCTTACTCACTGTCAGAAGCTTTTCAAACTTTGCGCGTTCCGCAGGTCTGACAGAATCGAGGATCGAGGAACCGATGATCTTCTCGGGCGAAGAGCCAAGCATTTTAGCAAGCTGCCGGTTACAGTACATTATCGTACCGTCAAATGAAAGCGTGGCTGCTCCTTCGATTATCGTTTCGAAAAGAACGCGGTATCCGTAATCGGCGCCCTTGAGGGTAAAAACGCGATGATCGTCGGTCACTACGGCATCTACTGAACCGGCTTTGATCGCCGATAAGAGGTCTTCGGCTTCGGCTAACCGTGCTTTCAGTTCTCTGACCTCTTTATTTGGGGATATTGGCTTCTTCATTTATTCCACATGGTGAAGGTCAAGCCCTACCAGCAATTTATCGGTATCAGACAGGTCGCCGACAAATCTGCGTATGGGCAGAGGCAATTTTTTAACTAACGTGGGCACGGCGAGGATCTGTCCATTTTGGGCAAAAATCGGATTTTTGTATATATCCTGGATCTTCAGCTCGCACCTGCCTTTTAATCGTTCTTCACATATTTTCCTTATATTCTCGATGGCTACTTGCGATCTCGGCGACAGGCCCGCGACATAAAGGTGAAGAACGTATCTCTTCGGCCTCTTTTTCTTTAGCGCGTTCTCAAACTTTTTTTCGGTGGTAATATTCGCTTTTTTCATATTCATCCTTTTTTAACGATATTCAGGCCTACCAGCACCTTTTCCTTATTTGAAAGGTCGCCGATGATCTTCTTTATCGGGGTAGGCAATTTCCTTACAAGCGTTGGTATCGCCACTATCTGATCTCCCTTTGCCAGCTTTGGCTTCTTTATAAGGTCAATGATCTCAATGCAATATTTGCCTTTTAGATATTCCTCGCAGATCCTTTTCAGATTGTCGAATGCCTCCAGTGACTTAGGAGTGGTCCCGGCGACATAAAGCTTCAGTCTCCAGGCCTTCATCCCTCGGCGCGTTCGTCCTTCGGTCTCTCTTGCTCGGGATGACCCTGAGCTTGTCGAATGGGTCATCTGGCGCCTCCTTCCGCCGAAAGCGGGACCCCGCTGCTTCCTAGGCCGCTCCGCGGCCATGCGGCGGGGGAATACATCTCAATATCCTTGATCGACAACCCTTTATCGGAGATCATCAGATTTCTGACCTCGTGGGAGTGCTTCATGCCCCGGGCCTTTAGGATATTTAAAAGGCGCTGTTTTGTGCGTCCTTCTACAGACATGTTCAATTTTATCCAGACATCGCAAAGGCTTGAGATCCCTATTTCGGTAGCTTCCGATATCTCGCCTCTTATCGCGAGATCGGTCATTAGCAGCGTAACGCCTTTGTTTTTTATAAAATCAAGGAGCCGTGCGAGCATAGCCTTTGCTTCATCCAGTGTCCCTGACTCGAGTAACGTGTTTATGGGGTCCATGATAACGGCATCCGGTTTAAACTCATCGATAACCTTATGCGCTAATACCAGATGCGCTTCAAGGCCATAGCCTGAGCCGCGATTTGAAACAAACTTTAGATCTCCTTTGTTAACCCATTTTTTAAGGCCAAGTCCTATAGATCTCATGTTCCTGAGGAGCTGGTCTTCGGATTCTTCAAAACTGAAATAGATCGCCTTCTTGCCGCCCTTGCATACTGAAGCCGCATACTGCGCGGCTATACTTGTCTTTCCGCTTCCTGCAGAACCCGATATAAGTACAGCCGTTCCCCGGTAGAACCCTTTGTTATCCAGCATCTCGTCCAGCTCCTTAATGCCGGAGGATACCCTGTCATGATATGCCTTGCTTGTCAATGCAAGTGAGGTGATGGGGAATACGGATATCCCCTCTTCGCCTATCAGAAAAGGAAATTCGCTCGTGCCGTGCTTTGAGCCGCGGTATTTTATGATCTTCATGCGGCGGGTAGCGAGTTGTTCATTTACCCTGTGATCGAGATATATCACGCAGTCGGCGACGTATTCTTCAAGGCCGTGCTTGGTTAGAAGATTCTCCCCCTTTTCTCCGGTAATAATAGCGGTGACGCCTTTCTCTTTAAGCCATCCGAACAGGCGCCGAAGCTCCGCGCGAAGTATGGAATCATCAGAAAAACCCGAGAAGAGCGCTTCGATAGTATCAAGCACAATCCGCTTGGCGCCTACTGAATCGATGGCGCTGGCGATACGGACAAATAGCCCTTCAAGATCATATTCTCCCGTTTCCTCTATTTCGCTCCTCTCGATCTTCACATAGTCTATGGCGATCTTTTTAGCCTTCACAAGCGCCGGGAGATCAAACCCCAAGGACGCGAAATTCTCAGTAAGGTCCTTTTCTTTTTCCTCGAAGGTCATGAACACCCCGGGCTCCTTATATTGAAGAGCGCCTCTACAGAGGAATTCCATTGCAAAGACGGTCTTCCCACACCCCGCGCCGCCGCATACGAGCGTAGGGCGGCCTTTAGGTAAACCGCCAAAAGTGACCTCGTCCAGGCCCTGTATGCCGGTTAGAGCCTTGGGCAGGCAGGGAACCCTTGCTTTCGACTAAAATTTAGCTTTAACCACGTTGTCCTCCTTTTATATGCGTATTACAGCCATAAAAACAAAAAAAGATACCTCTATATGACAGTATCTTCGCGCCCTAAAACTTTCCCATAGAGCCTGCTTTCCGGATTCGATGGTGAATAATAGTGGATTTATGTCAATTCTACCTCTAGAGGAGGGTTTTTGACATGACTTTTTTCCGCTTTTTACTGACTTTTAGCCACCACCACCCTCCGCATCAATGATGATGATCATCGATATGCTGGTGAGGATGGACGTGAACTTTGCCGTCATGTATGTGTTTGTGTATATGTACCAGGTTATTATCCTGAAGCAATTGGGTGTCTTTCAAGATATCGATGGGCTTGCCGGACTTAACTATCGTCTTATCGCGGCTAAACACGTGAACGATATCGGATATCTCCTCAATGATATGCAGGTCGTGCGTAGAAATAATGATCGTCTTCCCTTCAGTATTCGCCTGAATAAGCATATCTATAATGTAACGGGTAGTTAAAGGATCGAGGCCCGCGGTCGGCTCATCAAGAAGAAGAACTTCGGGCTCTATGATCAAAGAGGACGCTATGGCGACTTTGCGTTTTTCTCCTATACTTAGCTGATGAGGCGACCTGTTCAAAAGGTCTTTAAGGTCCAACATCGCTACAAGCTCTTCAAGCCTTTTATCGAACCTGGTTTTTTCGATGCCAAGCTGCAGCGGACCAAAAAGGATATCCTCTTTAACTGTCGGACAGAACAGTTGAACATCCGGGTTCTGAAAAACCAACCCTATTTTTTTTCGGAAGTCTCTTGAAAATGATAAGTCCGTAAAACTTTTATCGGTTAACACGGAGCCGGATACGGCGACACTGCCTTGATCCGGAAATATAAGCCCGTCTAATATATGCAGGAGCGTCGACTTCCCGGAGCCATTAGCGCCTATTATGGACACCTTCTGCCCCTTTTCGATCTTAATATTTATATCCCGCAAAGCAGGATATTTTCCAAGGTATGAATAGTTAACGTTATTTAATTCAAATATCGGCTCAGCCATTTTATATAACCTTCATATTTGCGCCGAAGTAAAGGAGCGCTATAGACACTATGACCGCGACGGACAGCCACACCCAATCCCTGGGCTTACTTTTAAAGTCATGCGATAGCGCCGGCTCTCCGGCATACCCTCTCGAGAGCATGGCGTTATAAACTTCTTCGTTCAACATGTAAGACCTATACCAAAGAGAAGCCATATTCCAAGCCACTATATGCTGGCCTTTCTTATAATGCATCTGCGTTCCTACTCTGCTCTTAACGGCAAGGTAGGTGTTCTCGACCACTTCCGCAAAAAGATAAATGTATCTGTAGCACATCCCCAATATCATAACGAAGACTTGAGGAACTTTAAATACCCGCAATACTTTCAACAGCTCAAAATGTCTGGTTGTGATCGTAAGGAGCACGGCAAAAGATACGGATGTCACAACCCGCGTTACAAATAATGCCGCGCCGAAAAGCCCCTGACGGGTAATGACAAAACATAGCTTTCCTATTTTAAAACTTACCAATGCCTCTCCCGGAGAAAAGATACTGAATAGCGCCGGGATAGCGATAAACAAAGAAAAAAGAGGGATAAATATCCATGTTCTTTTTAAAAAGAAACCCATGCTGATCTTAGAACACCAGGTCAAACCAAGGCATAATATATAAAGGCATGCGGCGACGGTTATGCTTTTGGTAAATAATGTCGCCAAAAGAAAGACCCCGAACGTAACGAGCTTTATCCTGGGATCGATCGACTGCAGAAAACCGTCTTTCGAGGCGTATTCATCAGAGAAAGCGGATCCTTTCAGGAAACTTATAGCTCCCATGATAGAGCGCTCTATAAAATTGTTGTGTCTTGTTCGCGTCATCGGTCTTTTTTCCTGGTCAATATTTTACCTAACGCTAACACTATAATAACCGTTATACCCATACCTGCCGCGGCAGACAGTATATAGGCCAGGCTTAAATGGGGCGATCCTTTTCCTTCCCAGCCCTTCAAGGCGTAATCAGGCATCGGCGCCTTCCATAACGAAGATAGCTTTTCCAGGCCCTTGGGTATATAGCCGACGAGCTTTTGCATTTCATCGGAGCTCCATTCGCCCCACGCGGCGCCTGATCTAAAATGTTCGGGCAATATCAAACCCAAGGGAGAGAGTATGATCAAAACAGCCAGCCATATCCATAATTTTGTGACTGTCTTCATTTTTATCTCCTCCCTTCTTCAAGCAATCGCGCGTCTTGTTTTTGCAGATATTTTACTACAAGCGCCGTCACTATAGCCTCTACCCATCCGAATACTAAAAGATGCTCGCCTAACATCGCGGGAAGAGCCACGTTCAGCCCATACGGGCAATATAAGGCCTGCCCTGCCGCCGTTTTATGTAAAAGCGGCTGGATCCCGAATTCCGCTCCGGTGAACCCCGCGGCGATATTAACGGCTATATACCCGGCGATACCTGCTGCCGCAACCCTTCTATTTGAACCTACCGGTGCATTATAGCTTATCGCCTTATAAATGTAGTACCCCGCAAATGGCAGCGCGAAAGCCATGTTAAAACAATTTGCCCCGAGAGCCGTAATGCCTCCGTCCCCGAATAATAGCGCCTGGACCACTAACGCTACCGTGATCGCGATGCACGCAGCCCACGGCCCAAGGAGTATGGCGACTAGAACACCTCCAACGGCATGGCCTGTCGAGCCGCCGGGTATCGGCACGTTGAACATCATGATAACAAAGCTGAATGCCGCTCCTATGGCCAATAGCGGCACCTGCTTCGCGCTCAAAGTTCTTTTGACGATCTTTGAGGCGAACGTCCATATCGGGAGCATGACAACATAGAAAAACCCGCAAGTCGCCGGTCCTAAATATCCATCGGGTATGTGCATATAGGCCCCTTTCTAGAACGTGTATACAAATGTAAATATGACGGAATCATTGGCATCGGTATTAGCGCCCGTCATCACTCTTTGATAAGCAAGAAGCATCTGGATCTTATCGTCCGACCAGCCTATCCCCGGACAGAGCATAAAAGAATTTACGCCTGAGGACGAGATCCTTTCGCCGTCTTCCCATCTATCAGTCTGCGCCAGAAAATTAGTTTCCATCATTAAATTAAAACCTTTAGGCAGGAAATATTCTATCCCAATATCATAGTTAACGTATTTGCCATATATTGTCTTTACCCCATCCACCCGCACTATTTGCGGATAGCCAAATGCCGCGTCCGCATGCAGGATAAAAGGCTTGATATGTTTCGTCAGATTTATACCAAAACCCGGGTCCCAAGAACCGCCGCCTGTAGTAGCGCCCATTAGATCCGTTCCCAGCTTATATGGATCCGCTTTTTGATATTTACCGGTGGGTATTTTCAGCTGGAAATATCCTGTTACATGAGGCAGCCATACTTTTTCTTCTACCGCGCAACCACGCAGGAATAAATAGCTGTCCCCAAATCCCGCAGAAGATATCCTTTTTCCGTCCTGCTTAACAACATTCTGCTGATAAACCCCCTGGGCATCTATCTCGAACCTATCGGTCAGCCCATATTGAACGAATAATTGCTCCTGGAACTGGTTTTTCCAATCACCTTTTGGCAATGACGCGTAATGTCCATCCTGATCAAAAGCACCTCTCGTCGAATTGTAGAAGAAGAACGGTTGGACTACAAATTTATTCTTCCCGCAAATAGGGGCGGTCCATGTGGTGACAGGGCCTGCGGACGGCGGGTTCCATTCTTCCTGTTCTGTCCCCATCTTACATTCGCAAAAACAAAAACCGCTTTGGAGAGCCGATAAGACCATGCAAAGCAGGATGCATCGCATACCCCGTAACATTTCCAACCCCTTTCGTGCTACCTATGTTATAATCGTGCCACTATTGCGCAAAAAAAATAATGCCCGCTACTTTATATTCTTTCCCGTGCTCGTCATGCTGAGCGCTCCGTGCTTCACCCCTTTGACCGACCTTAAGGTGTCGGCCAGCTTTTTAACCTTTGCCGGCTCGCCTCTGGCGGCGATTATCTCAAGGCAGTTGTCATGATCCAGGTGTATATGCTGGGTCGCCATAATGACCCCCTGAAAATCGTGCTGGATATCCGTGAGCTTATTTATAAGCTCTCTTTTATGATGGTCAAAAACAAGGGTGACGGCGCCAACAACTTCCGCTCCGCCGGACCACTCATCGCTTATCAGCTCTTGCCTTATGATATCCCTGAAGGCTTCTGAGCGGTTAGAATAATTCTTTTGTCTGATAAGCTTATCGAACCTATCCAGCAGATCTTTAGGTAATGATACGCCGAACCTGAACAGTCCCGCCATGTTCTTATCCTTGTGTTACGTTTTTTAAAATTGTAGCACCATATCCGCGATTGTCAACAAAAAAGGCGCGATCATAGAGGTTAGCCCGGATGCATGAAAAAACGCCTGCAGTTGATCTGCAGGCGTTTTTTCATAGTGGTAGCCCCATGGGGATTCGAACCCCAGTTTTTAGAATGAGAATCTAACGTCCTAGGCCGGACTAGACGATGGGGCCGTGTGTTTTTGCCTGAACGCGAAGCGGTCAGGCAAAAACCCCTTCCAAAATCAATGCGTGAGAATTTGCGGAATTTACGAAGTAAATTTGCAAATTCGAGCCATGTTTTGATTTTGGAAGAAGCCAATATAACTATTCACGCCGAAAGCTAATCATGACCATGTTTAGCTTTCGATATGGCTTTGTAATCGCAATACTTTCAAATAGCGCCAACACCTTACGCTATATGCTGGTGATCTATATAGCCCTAAAATCATAGCATGGCTCAGATTTCTCGAAATCGTCCCAGGTCCATCGCCGAACCATTTCTCGAAAGCTTCGCACATTGATTTTAGGACATTTTTTGCCGGCGTCAAACACCGGCAAAAAATGGTGCGAGAGGAGGGATTTGAACCCTCAAGGGTTGCCCCATACGCCCCTCAAACGTACGTGTATACCAATTCCACCACTCTCGCCCAAATTTCAACAGTTATATATACCATCCGCCTTCGCGCTTCAGCAGCTATCCGCAACTTGCGCTTCGGCGGGATGCCCGCCGTAGCTCTACCGCCGTTCAACACTATGAGCGAAGGCGGGCAATTCCACCACTCTCGCAGTTTGCTTCAGTTCTCCGTCAGGCAAACGTCCCAAATTTTATGCGTCCCGATTTTATGCGCGCAAATTTTTGAAGGAAATTTGCGCCATGTTCAAAATCGGGACCATGCTTAAAATTTGGGGCAAATAAAACTTATTTTTACCTTCAGGGACAACATTATATCCCACCGTCCCTGTCCCTGTCCACAAAATTTAACTCTTCTTCCCCTCTATCTTCGCCCAGCTGTCCCGAAGCGTCACAGTGCGGTTAAAAACCGGTTTTCCGGGAACACTGTCGATAGGGTCCACGTAAAAATAACCCAGGCGCTCGAACTGGTACCGTGCCCCGGGTTTGGCGTCTTTTAAGCTGGGCTCGACCGGGCAGGTCAGGACCTGTAAAGAATTCGGATTTAAATTAACCGTAAAATGCGCGCCTTCAGGGATATCGTTCGGATCCCGTTTAGTAAAAAGCGTTTCATAGAGGCGCACCTCTGCCTTTACCGCGCACGCGGCCGAGACCCAGTGTATAGTGCCTTTGACCTTACGCCCGTCCGGCGCGTCGCCGCCGCGCGTCGCGGGATCATAAGTGCAGTGCACCTCGATAACTTTTCCTTGCGTATCTTTAACCACGTTTACACAGGTTACATAGTAGGCGTACCTTAGCCTTACTTCACGCCCGGGCGCCAGCCTGAAGAACTGTTTCGGAGCGTCCTCTTTGAAATCGTCCTCTTCAATATATAATTCCCTGCTGAACGGGACCTTTCTTGTCCCCTGAGAGGGATCCTCGGGATTATTGACCGCGTTGAATTCCTCTGTCTGGCCTTCAGGATAATTATCTATCACGATCTTGAGGGGTTTTAATACAGCCATTACCCGCGGCGCTGTTTTGTTCAATCCTTCGCGGATACTGTTCTCCAGGACCGGCAAGTCGATGATCGAGTCCATCTTCGCTACGCCTATCCGTTCGCAGAACTGGCGTATGGAATCAGGCGTATATCCGCGCCTTCGGAATCCCGATATCGTAGGCATGCGCGGATCGTCCCAGCCGTTCACGTGTTTTTTCTCCACAAGCTCCAAAAGCTTGCGCTTGCTTAATAATGTATGGCTTAGATTTAGCCTTGCGAATTCGATCTGCTGCGGATGATGAACTCCGAGTTCTTCCAGTATCCAGTCGTATAACGGCCTGTGCACCTCGAACTCGAGGGTGCAGATGGAATGAGTTATGCCCTCGATCGAATCGCAGATACCGTGGGTATAATCATAGGTCGGATAGATAGACCATTTATTGCCGGTCCTGTGATGCTCGGTCTTTCTGATCCTGTAGAAGACCGGGTCGCGCAGGAGCATATTAGGATGCGCCATATCTATCTTTCCCCTAAGCACCTTTGACCCGTCGGGGAATTCGCCTGCTCTCATCCTCTCAAAAAGCCCGAGATTCTCTTCTACTGTGCGGTTACGAAAAGGGCTCTCTTTGCCGGGCACGGTCACAGTGCCGCGGTCCCTGCGCATCTCATCGAGAGACTGATCGCAGACATAAGCCCTGCCTTTTTTGATCAATTGGACGGCGTGATCGTATAATTTTTGGAAGTAATCGGAAGCGTAAAATAAGCGGTCGTCCCAGCTGAACCCGAGCCATTTGACGTCCTCCATGATGGAGTTGACGTATTCCGTCTCTTCTGTTTCAGGATTCGTATCGTCGAAACGCAGGTTGCATAATCCTTTATAATCGCGCGCGATGCCGAAGTTAAGGCAGATGGATTTCGCGTGGCCTATGTGAAGGTACCCGTTCGGCTCAGGAGGAAACCGCGTGTGGACGCGGCCGTTATTTTTATTATCGGCTATGTCCTTGTCTATGATCTCGCGGATGAAGTTGGTTTGAGGTTTTGAGATATCCATATTTGTTTTTATTAGTGGTTCGACGCGCTCGCTTCGCTCGCTTGCTCACCACATCCTGAGCAAGCCCCGCCTATAGATTAACTCATGGCGGGGCGCGTCGAAGGATGGTTGGCGGACTAGGATTTGAACCTAGACAAGCAGATCCAGAGTCTGCTGTGCTACCGTTACACAATCCGCCAGTTTTGCCGGGGTTTATCGGTGAGCAAAACTGTCCCAAAATCAATGCGTTCCGATTTTATGCGCGCAGAATTTCTGAAAGAAATTTGCGCCATGTTTAAAATCGGAGCCATGTTTTGATTTTGGGGCAGTGTTCCCCATCCGTTCCCCTAATGTCAATCACGCGCAAACGCGCTCTATCCTCTCAATAACCTTCTGCTTCCCCAGGACTTCCATCATTTCAAAAAGCCCGGCGCCTTTGGTGATGCCGCTTACGGCGACGCGCGTGGGATGTATCAGGGCAGATGCCTTTACGCCGGATTCTTCGACTATCTTCCTGCAGATCTCTTCGACCGCATGCGCGGTAAATGGGTCCAGGGTTTTCAGCCTGCCTAAAAATATACCGAGCAGCTTCTTTGAATCGTCGTTAATATACTTGGCGCGATCAGCCTCGTCAACCCGGTAATCATCTTTAAAAAAACATTCTGTCAATGACGCGAATTCGCTTAAGGTCTTAAAGCGCGCTTTGTATAGCTCTATTATCTTTAAAAGGAACGCCTTGTCAACATTTTCGCCCACAACGCCGGACTTCAGGAGCTTACCGAATATCATCGGGTACAGATCTTCGACGGACTTCAGCTTTATGTATTCGCTGTTCATCCATTTAAGCTTATCGATATCGAACCGCGCCTGGACATTATTGATATCTTTTACGTCAAATTCTTTCTGGGCGTCCCCAAGCGAGATGATCTCTTTTCCTCCCGAAGGCATCCATCCCAGAAGAAGGAGATAGTTGGCAAGGGCTTCCGGCAGGAACCCCTCTTCTTTATATTCCGTGACCGATGTCCCTCCGTGCCTTTTCGATAGTTTAGCGCCGTCCTTGCCCATCATAAGCGGCATATGGGCGAAGAGCGGCTGCTTGAGCCCCAAGGCCTCATAGAACAATATCTGTTTCGGCGTATTCGAAATGTGGTCGTCCCCGCGGATGATATGAGTGATCCCCATCGCGTCATCATCGACCACGCAGCAAAAATTATAAGCCGGCGACCCGTCAGACTTTATCAGCACCTGGTCCTTGATCTCGTCTGTCTTGAATTCAATGTCCCCGTGTATGATATCCGGTATCTTTATAGTTTTGCCGGGATGCACTTTAAAAATGATCGCGTTCCCTTCGCGGTAAGCCAGCCCTTTGTCTATAAGCCCCTCGGCCGCCTTGCGGTACATCTCTCCGCGCTCGGACTGGAAGAACGGGCCCTCATCCCAGTCTATTCCCAGCCACTTTAAGTCCAGGAGTATCTCGTCCAGGAATTCCTTTTTGGATCTTTCCCGGTCGGTATCTTCGATCCTCAGGATCATCTTCCCGCCCGTATGCCTGGCAAAGAGCCAGTTAAAGAGCGCGGTCCTGCCGCTTCCCAGATGCAGGAATCCCGTAGGGCTCGGGGCAAACCGCACTCTTACCTGATCGCTCATATATCTATCCCGTATCCTTCATTCAACGCTTTTATGTTCAGTTCTATAAGTTCCAGTTTTCCCGGGAACGCGAGCTCCAGACATTGTACCAATTCTTTCATAGGAAAGAAATGTTTAATTTTAAGTAATGCCCCCAAGGCCACCATATTCGCGGCGCGCTTCTCTTTCAGCCGTTCGGCTATCGCCGTGAACGGCATAGTTACTATAGTGACGCCTTTAAGCTTCGGCATCTCTTTGATCTCCGAGCTGTCGACGATCAAAAGCCCGCCCGGCTTAACGCTCTTCGCGAACCGGACAAGGGACGGTTTATTCATGATCACGGCTATCGTCGGTTCGGCCACGATAGGGTTCGCGATGGTCCCTTCAGACCGGATCTTGACCATCGAGTGAGCCGTCCCTCCGCGCACCTCGGCGCCGTACGACGGGATCCAGGTCACCTGATATCCTGTCTGCATCCCCGAATAGGCGATCATCTTTCCCATCAATATGATCCCCTGGCCGCCGTGCCCGGCGCACAGGATCGCTTCGTCAACTTTCCGCATCTTTTAAAACTCCAGTAGGATAGAACTTGAGCACTTCCTGGTCGACCCTTTGATACGCCTCTTTTATGGAGCGCGCCCCGTAAGTCGGACAGACCGTTACGATCTCTATAAGCGAGAACCCTTTTTTATCCAATTGTATCTGAAAGGCCTTTTTCAGCGCTTCCTTAGTGCGCACGACGCCGGGCCTTGTATGTATGGCAACGCGCTCGATATACCTCACTCCCGGGAGCAGGGCCAGCATCTCGGCTATTTTTAACGGATATCCGTCGCGCGATAAGCTGCGCCCTTTGACGGTCGTGGCCGTCTTCTGCCCTACCATCGATGTCGGGGCAAGTTGTCCGCCTGTCATGCCGTATACGCCGTTATTTACGAATACCGCGGTTATATTCTCTCCCCTGTTCGCGGTATGTATTATCTCCGAAGTGCCTATGGCCGCCAGGTCCCCGTCGCCTTGGTAGGTGAATACGACCCTGTCAGGCAAAGACCGTTTTATGCCGGTCGCTACGGCAGGCGCCCTGCCGTGCGGAGCTTCGGTCGTGTCAAAGTTCCAGTAGTCATACGCAAGGACCGCGCACCCTACCGGCGCGACGCCTATGGTCCTTTCCCTCACGCCCAGCTCGTCGATAACATCGCAGACGAGCTTATGCGCGAGCGTATGCCCGCAGCCCGGGCAGTAGTGCATTGGAGTAGCTTTAAGAGATTTTGTCATATACAAGGTTAAACTCGAATATCGAAATCCGAAAATCTAAACAAACCCTAAATCATAATTTTCTAATAAAGAAAACCTCGCCTTGATCATTTGAATATTGGTTTTTCGGTTTTGTTTAGGGTTTCGCATTTAGTATTTCGAGTTTTTCACCCTCGCTTTCTTTACTACCTTCAATATATCCTCTTCCGTCGGCACTCCGCCGCCCATGCGCCCGTGGAACAATATCCGCGCGTCGTCCTGAATGGCGAGCTTAACGTCGTACACCATCTGGCCGGCGCTCATTTCGATGACAAAGAATTTATTCTTACCTGTATCTAGCGCCCGGAGCGCCTTATACGGGAACGGCCATAACGATATCGGCCTGAATAGCCCGGCCTTGACGCCTTTCTTCCTAAGCCCGTCTACCACGGAGCGGGCAATGCGCGAACTTGTGCCGTAGGCGACAAAGACGATCTTTGCGCCCTCTGTCCGGTATTTTTCGTACCGGATCTCATTTTTTTCCATTTGCCTGAATTTTTTCTGGAGGTCCTTGTTCCATTCCTCAAGCACGCCTTCTTTCAGGAACAGGCTCCTGATATACCTGGGCGGCCTGGACTTCGCCCCGCGCAGGGCCCATGTCTTTTTGTCAGGGTCATCTTTTTTTACGGTATGCCGCATGACCATGGGTTCCATCATCTGCCCGATGATCCCGTCGCTCAGTATCATGACAGGGTTCCTGTAACGGTCGGCTATATCGAACGCCTCGTATGTAAAATCGGACATCTCCTGGACGCTAGCGGGAGCAAGCACGACCATATTATAGTCGCCGTGCCCGCCGCCTTTCGTCGCCTGAAAATAATCCGCCTGCGATGCCGCTATGTTCCCGAGCCCCGGGCCGCCGCGCATGACGTTAACTATGACCGCCGGCAGCTGGCATCCCGCCAGATACGACACGCCTTCCTGCATCAGGCTGATGCCCGGACTTGACGAGGTCGTCATCGAACGCGTGCCGGTCACGCTTGAGCCTAAGACCATGTTGACGGCCGCCAGCTCGCTCTCGGACTGGACGAATACCCCTCCCGACTCCTCCATCCGCTTCGACATGTAGGAAGTCAGCTCGTTCTGCGGAGTTATCGGGTATCCCGCGTAGAATTTGCAGCCGGCCGTTATGGCCGCCTCGCCGCAGGCTTCATTCCCGGTTATAAGCATCTTCTTCATCGGTTAAACAGCTCCTTCAATATTGTCTGGCTGATCTCGTCTGCGGTCATGTGGTACTTTTTTAACAGCTCTTCGCGCTTGCCGTGCTCGATGAACTGGTCAGGCAGGCCTATGCGTTTTACTGTGACTCCTTTTATATTCTCGCGCTCCATGAATTCCAGGACCGCGCTGCCGAACCCTCCGTCAACTACGCCTTCTTCTATGGTCACTATCTTTTTTGTTTTTGAGGCGATCTGCTCGATCATCACGCTGTCGAGCGGTTTGACGTACCTGGCATTTATGACAGAAGCTTCTATCCTGTTCTCGGAAAGTATATCCGCTATCTTTACCGCGTTAGAGACCATGCTGCCGATCGCTACCAGCGCTATGTCCCTGCCTTCGCGGATGGTCTCAGCCGTGCCCAGGCGAAGCGGGTGAAATGTCGCGGCCGGGATATGAGAATAAATATTCCCTCTGGGATAACGTATCGCGACAGGCCCGTTATGGGTAAAGGCCCATTCCAGCATCTTTTCAAGTTCGATGCCGTCCCTGGGGGCCATCACAGTCATATTAGGGATATGCCTGAAATACGCCATATCAAATACTCCGTGATGCGTCGGCCCGTCTTCGCCAACCAGCCCCGCGCGGTCAACGCAAAATATGACAGGAAGCCCCTGGAGCGCGACATCATGTATGAGCTGGTCGTACGCCCTCTGAAGGAAGGTGGAATAGATCGCCACGACAGGCTTCAACCCTCCCTTTGCCATGCTCGCGGCGAACGCGACCGCGTGCTCCTCGGCAATACCTACGTCAAAAAATCTGTCCGGGAATTCTTTCGCGAATTGAGCCAGGCCAGTCCCATCGCGCATGGCCGCGCTTACGCAGACGATCTTCGTATCTTTCCTGGCCAGGCTGACTATCGTCCTCCCAAAAACCTGGGTATATGACTCCAGTTTCTGCTTGGCGTCCTCTCTTTTGATCGCCTCTCCGGTCTCTATGTCGAACGGCGATATGCCGTGATAATCGCTCGGGGTCTCTTCGGCATATTTATAGCCTTTGCCTTTTTTGGTGATCACGTGGATCAGTTTAGGGCCCTTCAGTTTCAGTACTTTGCTTACGGTCGAAATAAGGAGCGGTATGTCGTGCCCGTCGATCGGGCCGAAATACCTGATACCTAACTCCTCGAAGAATATGCCCGGCACAAGAAGGTTCTTCACGCCTTCCTCGACCTTCCTGGCCGCCCTGAAAGCCCTGAACCCGAATATCGGCACGCTCTTTACAAGCCTCTGCATATCTTCGCGGACCTTGTTATAAACCGGGTTCACCAGGATCGTGTTCAAATAATTGCTCAGGGCCCCGACGCTCTTTGATATAGAGTGCTCATTATCGTTCAAAACAATGGTGATGTTCTTGTTCAGCTGCCCGGCATTATTGAGCGCCTCCAGCGCTATGCCGCTGGCAAGCGCGGCGTCGCCGATAACGCTGACCACTTTATGGTCAAGGCCGGCCATGTCCCGGCCGACGGCCAGGCCTAGCCCCTGGGATATAGAGGTTGAGCTGTGCCCAACGGTAAAAATATCGTATTCGCTCTCATCCTTATTCGGGAATCCGCTTATCCCTCCGAGCTGGCGCAATGTATTAAAATTATTGTTCCTGCCTGTCAGTATCTTATGGGCGTAGGCCTGGTGCCCGACATCCCACAGGATCTTGTCTTTAGGCATATCCAGCACATAATGGAGCACAAGCGCTATTTCAACGGCCCCTAAGCTAGGCGCGATATGCCCGCCGTTGGAGGCCGTGACCTCTATGATCTTTTGACGGATCTCTTCGGCAAGAGAAACAAGATCGTTAAGATCGACCTTCTTCAGGTCCGCCGGGCTCTTTATATCCGCCAGGGTCATCGTCTCTTTTTGTATTTTCCGCTGCATAGCAGGCATAGCTTCACCGCGTAGTTTTAATCCAATAATAACATATCCGCCGCATAACGAAGATTATGCGCTTTTTTGCCGAAAATATCAAGGGTTGTTTTGGCTCTTTTGATAACGCTTTTAAGCTCTGTTTTTTTCGCGGCAGCTACCGCGGCAGGGTAGTCTCCGTCGAGAACATTATCCCGGACCTGGAACGCCTTGCCGAAAAGCCTGCCGTACTCAGCCAGCCTTTTTATCTTTGCGGGACCGGCCTTTGCGCAGAGCGCTCCCGAAACGAGCGCGGCCTCAAAAAGCGCCCCGGTCTTCAGCATGTTTATCTTATGATCCAATCGTTCGGACTTGCGTTTTTTTGCGTAGATTATGTCCAGGGCCTGCCCGCCTATGATCCCGCGCGATCCGGTAGCCTGGGACAATGTCTTGACCAGCGCCATCGCGACATCCGGATCCCCCGCCCTTGAGACACAATCAAATGCGATGTTCAAAAGGGCGTCCCCGGCCAGCACGGCTTTTGCCTCACCGAATTTTTTATGGCACGAAAGCTTACCTCTCCTAAAATCGTCGTCATCCATGGACGGAAGGTCATCGTGTATAAGAGAGAACGTGTGGATATATTCGAGCGCGCAGGCAGCGGGCAGCGCCCAAGCGGCCTTTCCTCCAGAGACAAGGCAGGCCTCAAGGCACAGTATAGGCCGGATCCGTTTGCCTCCGGGGAACAGGGAATACCTCATCGGGCGGACGATCGGGTTCGATCCGTCTTCGCATAAAGAGATATATTTCGCCAGCGCTTTGTCGATCAGCTTTATCTTCGCGCCGAAATATCCGCTAAAAGAGCTCTTCATTGTCCGCCTTTTTCCCGCGTTTTTTAGGCTTGGCCGCCCCGTCCTTTACCGCTCCATTGTCAGGATCGAAAGGCGCCGGGGTAAGGGTCCCGTCCTTGGACCTTACCAAGACCTCGATCCGTTTTTTCGCTTCCTCTAATTTTTTCTGACAGATGCGCGTTAAGGCGATGCCTTCTTCATATTTTTTGAGGGCCTCGTCCAGACCCAGGTCGCCGTTCTCAAGGGCCGTTGTGATCCCTTCAAGTTTACTCATAGCTTCTTCGAACTTCATATCAGGCATGATCCCTCCTTACTCGACCCTGCTTATAATGGCCCCTTCGGATAGAACGGTCTTTATACGGTCATCAGCCTTTACATCACGGATGCTGCGGATGACCTTTCCGTCACTAACGCGTTCGGTGATGCTATATCCCCGTTTAAGGACAGCCAGCGGGCTTATGGCCTCCAGATGCCCCGCCATCTCCTGAAAAGATCTTTGTTTATCCTGCACGAACCGTTCGGCCGCTGCCTTAAGTCCGGACATAGCCTCATCTAGACCCTGGGCCGATTGTCCGGCAAGATCGCCAAGGGCATCCTTAAGGCGCTTTGCCTGGCCCTGCACCGCTTCTATAAGATCGTCTTTCCTGGGCACGGCTATCTCGGCTGCCGCCGACGGAGTCGGGGCTCGGACATCCGCTACAAAATCCGCGATCGTCCAGTCTATCTCATGCCCCACAGCGCTTACGACAGGGATCCTGGAATTATAAATGGCCCTGGCGACTATCTCTTCGTTAAAGGCCCAAAGATCCTCAAGGGACCCTCCTCCGCGGCCGACTATCATAACATCTATATCGCCCAGTTCGTTAAATGCCCGTATCGCCTCGGCGATCTCTTCTTTGGCGCCGTCCCCCTGGACCTTGACCGGATTCAGTATTATTTCAATGTTCGGAAAACGCCGCCGGCTTACATTCAAGATATCCTGGATCGCCGCTCCGGTCGGGGAAGTTACTACGCCTATGCGCCGGGGAAGATAGGGCAGCGGACGTTTACGCGCCGTATCAAAAAGCCCTTCTTTCTCGAGCTTCTCTTTCAGCTGTTCGAACGCCAGCTGGAGCGCGCCCAGACCCGCGGGCTCTACAGTATCCACATAGAGCTGATATGAACCGCGTTTTTCATAGACGCCGATCCTGCCGCCGCAGATGACCTGGAGCCCGTCGCGCATTTCGAACGGCAGGCTTTTATTCACGTTCCTGAACAGGACCGCCTGAAGCACGCTCGCCTCGTCCTTTAAGCTGAAGTACATGTGCCCTGAACTGTGCAGGACAAAATTAGACACCTCGGCCCGGACATAAACGCTCGTGAACGTCTCTTCCAGCAGGAAACGTATGCTTCGGGTAAGCTCTGTTACAGAAAGAACGCGGATCTTTGGGTTCATGCTATGTATATTTCATCTCGACGCGCTCGATCCCTTTGGCGAGGCCGGTCTTTTCGTCGACTGAGATGATCGCGCCGTTCAGCCTTACATCGCCTTCGGCCATCTCGAACCTCACCGGCATCTGCGTAAGGAACCTGGAAAGTATCTGCTCTTTTTTCCGGCCGATGACACCTTCGAAAGGACCGGTCATGCCGAGATCTGTTATATATGCCGTTCCGGACTTAAGGATCTTTTCGTCCGCTGTCTGCACATGGGTATGGGTGCCTACTATGGCGCTTACTTTCCCGTCGAGATAATGCCCCAGGGCGATCTTTTCGCTCGTCGCCTCGGCGTGCATATCGACCACTATCACGGGCGTCGTCTTCCGGATATTCTCAACGACCGGCAGAACGGCCAGGAACGGATTTTCGAGAGGGTCCATAAAAACCCGGCCCATGAGGTTAATAACGCCTATCTTTACCCCGTTACGCGCGGTAACGATCGTCCAGCCTGAGCCGGGCACATCCTTGGGATAATTAAGCGGGCGTATCAATTTCGAAGAGGTCTTTATGTAATCTACTATCTCTTTCTTTTTCCAGATGTGGTCGCCGCTGGTAATGACATCCACTCCGAAAGAAAAGATATCCTCGCAGATCGATGGTGTGAGCCCGCTGCCTCCGGCCGCGTTCTCGCTATTGGCGATCACGCAGTCCAGTTTTTTTTCTTTCGCCAGCCGCGGTATAAGGACATTCAGGGCCTTACGCCCCGGCTCGCCGACAACATCGCCGATACAGAGAATATTCATCATTTCGCGTATTCTATCGCCCTAGTCTCCCGGATGACCGTCACCTTGATCTGGCCCGGGAAATCCAGCCCTTCTTCGATCTTCTTCTTTATATCTCTGGCAAGGACCGTAGCGCCGGCGTCATCTATCTTGTCCGGATAGACGATGATGCGCACTTCGCGGCCTGCCTGTATCGCGTAAGATTTCTCAACACCCGGAGAGGCGTCCGCTATGCTCTCGAGCTTCTGGAGCCGCTTGACATAAGACTCAAGGGTCTCCCTGCGCGCGCCCGGCCTTGTGGCACTTATCGCGTCGCAAGCCTGCACCAGGACAGCCAGGAGCGTCTTCGGCTCGATATCGTTATGATGCGCCTCGATCGCGTGGACGATATTCTCAGGCTCATTATATTTCCTGGCCAGATCCGCGCCTATCTTGGAATGCGGCCCTTCGATCTCGTGGGTCACCGCTTTGCCTATATCGTGCAGGACGCCTATCCTCTTTGCCAGTGTTTCGTCGAGCTTAAGCTCTCCGGCTATTGTGCTCATAAGGTAGGCGGTCTCTTTTGAATGCTGGAGCACGTTCTGTCCGTAGCTCGTCCGGTATTTAAGCCTGCCTAAAAGCCTGACTATCTCCGGGTGCACCCCGTGTATCCCTAGATCAAAAAGGGTCTTTTCTCCTTCTTCCTTGATGCTCTGTTCCAGTTCTTTTTTGACCTTTTCAACGACCTCTTCTATACGTCCGGGGTGTATCCTTCCGTCCTCGATGAGCCGCTCCAGGGATATGCGCGCGACCTCGCGCCTCAGCATATCGAATCCTGACAATATAACGGCTTCGGGCGTATCATCTATGATAACATCGATACCGGTAGCTATTTCCAGCGCCCTGATATTACGGCCTTCGCGCCCTATGATCCTTCCCTTCATCTCATCCGACGGGAGGTTAACAACGCTGACCGTGCTCTCTACGGTGTGGTCGGCCGCGCATTTCTGTATCGCCAAACCTATGATCTTGCGGGCCTCTTTATCGGCCTTCTCTTTGGTCTCATCCTGGACCTGGCGGATCAATTCCGCGGACTCTTTGTTAAGCTCTTCTTCCAGGCGCTTTAAAAGTATCCTGCGCGCCTCGTCCCGGGACATCCCCGAGATCTTCTGCAGCTTATCCTTTTCCTCAAAGATCAGCTTATCGAGGTCTTTGCTCTTTTCGTTCAATTCGCGCTCCCTGCCTTCAAGGGCGCGGACCTTATCGTTGGTCTCTTTCTCTTTGCGGTCCAAAAGGTCGACCTTCCGGTCAACGTTCTCTTCCCTCTGGCTTATGCGCCGTTCGACCGCAAGAAGTTCTTTTTTTCGTTCCTTTGTATCATTCTCGAACTCTCCCCGCAATTTCAAAAGCAGGTCTTTCGCCTCAAGCTGTGACTCCCGTTTCCTCGCCTCTGCTTCCTGCTGGGCCTGATCAAGGATCGCTTTCGAGCGCTCCTCCGCCCTCTTTATCTTCATCTTCGCGGTGTATTTCCTAAGCATATACCCGACAAAAAAGAAGAAAAGCGAACCTATCACCCCAAATACGATATAAAAGTTGAAATGTCCCATACACTGCCCTCCCGAGTTGTAGGCGCATCACGGCAACGTAAAACATTGACCCCGGTCTTTGGCGTCAATATTCCGGCATCGTGACCGTTACAGCACCATGATCAATTAGTAATTACCATCGAGACAGGCAAATCGTGCGGATCGCGCGGAAACTCTTTGACCAGCTGAAAATCGAAACCAAGGCCTATGGTCGCTGTGCGGGGGTCTAATCTTCCGAGGAACCGGTCGTAATACCCTTTTCCCCGGCCCAACCTGTTATTTTCTTCATCGAACGCTATCCCCGGAACAATAACCATATCTATTTCCTTTATCGGGACCTGCCTGAGCGCGTCGCTCCCGGGCTGGTCGATCCCATAAGGGCCTTTTTCAAGATCTCTCTCGCTGTCCAACCTTGCTGGAATGATTTCATGAGTTTCGATTACGCTGTACGGAACCACGACGTTTTTGCCTATCCTCAAAGCTTCCCGGATCATGTGGCGCGTATCTACCTCTTCTTCCCGCGATACGTAAAACATTACCACACGAGCGGCCGCAAAACCCGGCAAGTTCAGGAGTTTTTCAGAGATTATCGCACTCTTTTTCTCCCGCTCACCCCGGCTTTGCGTTAAAAGCTTAGTGAGAATCTCCTTTCTCGCTTTATCTTTATTTTTAAATGTTATTTCCATTATACACTAAATATATTGGTTTGCCAAATTTTTTACGCCTTTAAACCCTGTTTTTTCTGATAATCCTCTATAGCCAGCTTCAGAGCGTCCTCTGCCAGCACAGAACAATGCCTTTTGACAGGCGGAAGCCCTTCGAGCGCTTCTATGACCGTATGGTTGGATATCTTTAAGGCGTCTTCCAAGGTCTTGTTCTTAACAAGGTCTGTTATCATGCTGGAAGTAGCGATGGCCGCGGCGCATCCGAATGTCTTGAATTTCGCATCCACAATGACATCCTTTTCGACTTTAATATACAAGTTCATAATGTCCCCGCAGTGAGGATTGCCTACTTTTCCCACTCCGCTGGCGTCAGGGATCTCTCCGACATTGTGAGGGTTCTTAAAATGCTCCATTACTTTGTCAGAATACATACCTTCCATGATTTCATCTCCTTCATTGCCCCAGGTTAATTCCGAAATACTAATATCGAAACACGAAACAAACTCGAAATCTCAAATCCAAAAACTCAAAGCACTGTTTGGAAAATTATGGTTTCGAACATTAGGATTTGTTTCGGATTTAGTGCTTCGAAATTCGTATTTAGCGTGCTCCTTTTCTCATCTTATCCGTTATATAACGGCGACATCTTGCGCAGACGTTCGATGATCGCCGGTAAAATACCTGTCACATGATCGATCTCTTCCTGGGTGTTATCCTTGCCGAGTGAAAAACGTATCGACCCCTGGGCATCGGCGGCATCGACGTTCATCGCCGTCAATACATGGGACGGCTCAAGGCTGCCGGATGTGCAGGCAGACCCCGTTGATGCGGCAACGCCTTCCATATCGAGATTTAAAAGTATGGACTCTCCCTCAACGAACCTGAAACCGATATTAACCGTGTTCGGCAGGCGTTTTTCAGGGTGCCCGTTCAGGCGCACGTATTTCACCGAGCCAAGGACGCCCTTATAAAGCCTGTCCCTCAACACAAGCATCCTGGCGCTTTCGGAAGCCATGTTGTCCCGCGCAAGCTCAACCGCTTTTCCCATTCCCGCGATACCCGGCACATTTTCCGTACCGGCCCTTCGGTTCCTCTCCTGATGTCCGCCGTGCTGAAATACCGTTATTTTAGCGCCCTTCTTAACGTACAGCGCGCCGATGCCTTTGGGCCCGTGGAACTTGTGTCCTGAGAGCGACAAAAGGTCAGCGCCGAGTTTTTTTACGTCCACCGGTATCTTTCCTACCGCCTGGACCGCGTCGACGTGAAAGGTTATCCCTTTAGGTTTTACGATCTTCGCGATCTCCTCGATGGGCTCAATAACGCCTATCTCGTTATTAGCGAGCATTATCGTAACCAGGATCGTATCGTCGCTTATAGCGTCTTTAAGTTTACCGAGATCTACGATCCCGTATTCATCGACAGGGACATAGGTCACCCTGTATCCCTCTTTTTCCAGGAACTTGCAGGTATTAAGCACCGCGCTATGCTCGATGGTCGAGGTCACGATATGCTTTCCGCGCTGGCGCATGGCGTAAGCGGCTCCTAATATCGCGTGATTATCGGATTCCGTGCCGCCGCTGGTAAATATGATCTCTCCGGCGTCCTGGGCGCCTAAAAATCTCGCGACCGCGTCTCGCGACTTATCGACAGCCATGCGCGTCAGACGGCCGTATTCGTGCACGCTCGAGGCGTTGCCGTAATGCTCCGTAAAATACGGCATCATTGCCTCTAAGACACGGGTGTCTACCGGGGTAGTCGCGTTATGGTCCAAATATATGCGCTTCATCTGTCTCTCCTTATTTTTTTGCCAGATCGTACAATGAGATATCATTAAGGACATCGACGATCGCGTCGTTAACTTTTTGCCAAACGAATTTCGTGCTGCACTTGTCTTCGACGTCGCACTGCTTATGCCCGAGCTCAGACATACAAAAGACAATGCACACATCGCCTTCGAGCACCTTTACCACGTCGTAAACGCTCACCTTTTTCGGATGGCGCCCGAGTATATACCCTCCCTGCGCGCCGCGGACGCTCTTTACAAGGCCTTCTCTTCTTAGCCTGTTCAGGAGCTGCTCAAGGTATTGGGTCGATATATTCTCTTCTTTCGCTATCGACGATACCCTGACGGGCCCCTTCTTGTAATGCTTGGCCAGCTGTACCGCGGCCCTTAATCCGTAGCGTATGCGCGTTGTTACTTTCATGATCCTCCCCGTCCTTCATATATGAGTATAGGATATATGACTAAATCTGTCAAGTATAAAATATGCGTTAGATCAGCTTTATCCCGGATCGTGTTGCGGCGAATTTGACAAGCTCGAACCAGAGGACGCTTACCGCCCCGGCCACCAGGCAGATAAGGAGGTCCGGCATATGGATGCGGCCGAAGTGGAATAGCTTCTGTAAGAACGGGACAGAGACGACAAGATACAAAAATACCGCTGTCCCGCTTATGACCCCGATCAAGGCCTGGTTCTTTGATCCCAGCGTCGCTATGAGCGACCTTGACCATGAACGGTTCGTCAGGATCAGGCAGATGTTCGATACTATAAGGGTTATGAACGCAAGAGTCCTGGCGCCGGCTTCGCTATGGGCCACATAAAGCGCCAGCTTATACACAGCCATTACAACTATGAGAGCGAAAAACCCCTGCACAAGGCTTACAATGAGCGGTTTTTTACCGAACAAAGATTCCTGCGGGTCCCTGGGTGGGCGGGACATCACATTCTTTTCCGGGGCTTCCGCCTCGAATACGATAGAACAAGCCGGGTCTATGATAAGCTCCAGGAATACTATGTGCGCGGGAAAAAGCATCACGGGCCATCCCAGCGCGACCGGAATGAGCGACGCCCCTGCGATGGGTATATGGACGCTTATGATGTATGCCATGGCTTTTTTAAGATTATCAAATATCCTCCGGCCGAGCTTTACGGCCTCTACTATAGACGAGAAATCATCGTCAAGGAGCACAAGCCCCGAGGACTCGCGCGCGACATCTGTGCCGCGCTCTCCCATCGCGACGCCGATATCCGCCGCCTTAAGCGCGGGGGCATCGTTCACGCCGTCACCGGTCATGGCAACGACCTCGCCGTTTGACTTTAACGCCGAGACTATCTCTAATTTCTGTTCGGGCACGACACGCGCGAAGATATTAGCGCGCCTGATCTTTTCCTTGAGCTCGTCTTTATTCATCCTTTGCAGGTCCGGGCCGGTTATCACCAGCTCCGGATCCTTGAGGCCTATCTGCCGGGCGATATTCTGCGCGGTCCCGGGATAATCCCCGGTTATCATCACGACCCGGATCCCCGCGTTATAACATTCCGCGATGGCCGGAGGCACGGTCTGCCGTATAGGATCCGCCATCCCGATGAGCCCGATGAACTGAAAATCAAAATCATGCTGTGATACGGGAAGGGTCTCTTTTTTAAGCGACGTCCGCGCTACGCCGAGCACGCGCAGCCCTTCATTGGCCATGGCATACACATTTTCCGATAAGACCTTCCTGCCCTCGGTGCCGATATGGCAAAGGTCGGCTATGGCTTCCGGCGCGCCCTTTGCCGCTATCGCGTAACCCTGCCCGTCAGATGTCTTCCATACATGTGACAGCGCCATCATCTCTTTTGAGAGAGGGTATTCTTTAACAAGCGGCCAGTCCGCGTGCATATGTTCGGTATGACGCATGGTGCCGTGGCCAAGGGCCGTCAGGGCCTTTTCCATCGGATCGAACGGGTCTTTCTTGCTTGCCAGGATACCGTATTCCACCAGTTCATGGAATTGCTCAGGAAGCTTTTCGTGGTCCTGTCCTTTGACATCATAAAATCTCTGGCCGTTAAAAAGCTTTTTGATCGACATCTTATTTTCAGTGAGCGTGCCTGTTTTGTCTACACACAGGACCGTAGATGCCCCTAGTATCTCGACCGCGGATATCTTGCGGGTAAGCACATTTTTTTTAGAGATACGCCAGGCTCCGAGCGCCAGGAATATCGTCAGTACGACGGGGAATTCTTCGGGCAGCATGGCCATGGCCAGCGTTATGCCTGAGAGTATGCCCTGGAACCAGCTGCCCCGTGTCAAGCCGTATATCCCGACCACGATAAGGCAGAGTATTCCCGCGGTGATAAAGACTTTATTAACGAGCCGCCCGGTCTCTTTTTGAAGCCGTGTCTTTTCGCCGGATATCTCGCCCAGGACCTTTCCTATCTTACCCATCTCGGTATCGCTGCCGGTCGACATGACCCTGGCGACCCCCTGCCCCTGTACGATCAGGCTTCCTGAATACAGAAAAGGCTGGTCATCCCCTCCCGGGCGGGCTTTAGCCGGGATGTCCTTATCCGCTATAACTTTTCTTACGGGCAGGGATTCCCCTGTCAAAAGAGATTCGTCCGCCATTACGTTTATGCCCCAGACCATGACAGCGTCAGCCGGAACGCGGTCGCCTTCCCGCAGCACTATGATATCGCCCCTTACCACTTCGCGCCCGGCTATCCTTTTCTGGATGCCATCCCTTATGACCAGGGCCCTGGGGCTGGACAGGTCGCGTAACGCTTCGACGGCTTTTTCGGTCTTACCTTCCTGATATACAGTGATGCCTATGATGAAAAATACGAACCCTAAAAGCATCATGGCCTCGCCCACATCCCCTAACAGGAAATATATCACCCCGCAAGCCACCAGAAGAATGAACATAGGCTCTTTGAACACATCGGCTACGATCCCTAAGATCCCGCGCTTCTTCGCTGAAGGGAGTTCATTATATCCGTATTCGGACAAACGCCTGGCCGCCTCGCTCTCCTTTAGAGCCCCCAGTTCCTTGAGATCTATCTCCTGGAATTCCATTATTGTTCCTGTGGTTTGGACGCACTGCGTTTTGAAAAATGGCGAACGGCTTTATACGCGACGAACGCGATCACCGCTACGGCAAGCACGCATAGCGAAGGTCTTTTATATTTCATGATCGTGGCCCCGAACAGCGCAAGCAGGAACATGCGCGGGACGACGCCGATCATGGTGCATATGACGAACGGGACGAACGGGATCTTCACGATGCCAGACGCGATCGAGAAGACCTTGAACGGTATTATAGGCAGCACCCGCCCGATCAGGACCCCGGCAACCCCGTATTTCTTGGCAAAGCTCTCGGCTTTTTCGAAATGATGGGGTTTAATGAATATATATTTCCCGAACTTCAATATGACAGGCATGGCGGCATACTTGCCTATCGCGTACCCGACCGTCGCCCCTATCGTCGAACCCAGCGACCCGAACAAAACTATAGAAAGCGTAGGTATCCCGATCGCCCCGGCAGCTATGACCACGGCTTCTGAAGGGATAGGCACGATGCTCGATTCCAGGAACATGGCCAGGAAGACGCCAAGATCGCCGAACCGTTTGATAAGTTCTATTATGTCGCTTTGGAGCGCTTGTTCGAACATGGTTTAGGTCATACCCCTTTCAGGCAGTTAGTGGAAAATGATTTAGACTTTCAAGCATTCTTCAATATGAACGCCGCTATAGCAAAATATCCCAGTAAGGTCTGCAGGTCGCAGATAGCCAGAACGATCGGGCCCGACGCCATGGCCGGATCGATCTTCAATTTTTTAAAAACAATGGGCAATAAGAGCCCTATTATCGACGATATGAACATGGTGCATACCATCGACACCGCGAGCGCGATCCCGATCGCGTAAAGCCCGAGCCAGATCCAGGCGACCGTTCCTACGATCAGGCCGCAGCTTAGTCCGATAAAAGTACCGACCGCAAGTTCCCTTGCCAATAACCGCCTGAGCTCTGTGCTCGCCACGAACCCCATGGACATATTACGCACGACGATCGTCGCGCCCTGCACTCCGATGCTTTCCGAAAGCCCGAGAACGATCGGTATAAAAAGGAATAAGACCGCTATGTTCTGGATGCCTGACTGGAAAGAGTCTAATATAAGCGCGCAAAAAAGCCCTGAGACTATGCTTAGTATAAGCCAGGGCAGCCTTAGCCCGAATATCTTTTTGACAGACCTTGTCTTTACCTCGCCCGGGCTCGTACCGACGATCCTGGCTATATCGTCAGACGCTTCCTCGTCAAGGACCTGGAGCGCAATATCCGCGCTGATAACGCCGACCAGTTTTTGTTCTTTGTCTACTACCGGAAGCCCCAGATAATGGTGTTTCTGTAAAAGCCGCGCGACATCGTTCTGGGACATGCCGGTCTCTACCTGTACGACCGGCCCTTTTAGGATCTCGCGGATCTTTTTTTGAGGCGAGTGGAATATAATATCCCGTATCTGTATGACCCCCTCGAGCCTATGGTTTTTGTCGACGGCATAGATATATGAGACCTTTCCTTTCCGGTTATCGCTCAAAGACCTCAGATAATCGGTCGCTTCATATATGGTGGAATCGGCTGAAACAGCCAGCACTTCCTTTGCCATCAATGAACCGGCGGTGCCGGGAGGATAGGAAAGCACCTCTCTCAGGTGGTCTGTTTTTTCCTGCGACAGCCCCGCCAAGATCTCTTCCCGCAGGCTATCCGGCACATTGCGCAATACCTCTGCGGCAACGTCAGTGCTCAGGCGGGAGATCATATCCACCATGTACCGCACGCCCACGCGGGAGACTATCTCTTTGGCTTCCTCGGCCGGGGCATTCGCAAGCGCGTTCGCAGCCTGGTTCAGGTCCGTATCCGCAAGGATCTTCCATTTATCGGTATTTGTCATAGTGACCATATGTTATTGCCATGTCCCCGTGAATTGAACGTCTGTAAAAACGCCCGCGCTATCACAATTTCCTGATACTGTGCCGCTAAGCTTCTTACCGTCAACAACCGATCCGCTGGTTTGGACCGTCCCGCTCATATCCGTTGCCCCTGCCAGTGGCATCAACCCGGAATTGGATATGTATATAACCTGGTCGTTAGTCGTGGAGTTATACATTGTCAGTGTATACGGTCCGCTGACCGGGCCTGCATCTATAGCTCCTGACAAAGCGCCTGACCACGTCCTGCCGGCGTCATTATTAACGGTAACGGTGATGGACATATTCATGAAACTGCCGCCTGACGGGACGGTTAGTGTCCAATTCATCATAGTGACCTGATATGGAGCCGCCGGCTGAACCCCTGAAGAGGCGTTTTGGGTCACGGATGTCTGATCGAACGTCGGCGCATCAAATGATATATCTGTATAAGTTTGTCCGGTTAAATTCGCTTCGGTAAACAGGCTCTGCCCTCCTGTATCTGCAAGCGACCCCAAAGTACCGGGCGTCGTCGTGACATTAGGCGACGTGTACTCGCTCGTCATTTGCTGTCCGCTGAACTGCTGATCAAGCCCTATATTCTGATCTGTCGACGTATACACCGGCGCCGAAATAGCTCCCGCAGCATTTGCCGTTGCGTTCTGCCCGGGGCCTATCATCTGGGTCTGGTCCGTTATAGTGCTGGTCATGAATCCGCCCCCGCCCTGATAAAAAGCCTGCGTCTGGCCCGGCTGGATATCCAGGTTCACAACAGTTCCCCTCACGCCGCATACCGCTGTCGGAGTCTTGACCTGGAACTTTGACTTTGTCCCCAGCTTCTCGACCACGGCCTTTATTTTTCCCATCTTCGATTCAAAATCATTTTCATAATCCCCGGTCTTTGCGTCATATTCCAGCTTCGCGGCGATAAGTTCTGTATTGGCCAGTAAGTATATCAGATTGCCGTTACTTAACCTTACTTCCGCCGCGCCGTTCACTCCGGTCTGTAATTTGTCCCCTTCCTGGAACAACTCATTGACCTTCACGGGCCGCCAGTCCTTTGCGCCCTTTTTATAAATACGGACCTCACCGCCGGCGTTACTTACCGCGGCTGTCATGCTTTTAGTTTCTCCGAAGAACATCTTTTTCTTTTCCAGCTCCGGCGCTACATCCTTTAAATGCCTGGCAACCTCCGCCTCAAGATACGGGCGGCTCCGGTCAGGCCCTTTATCGAACGGCACTATCGTCATATCGCCGGGCGGTACATTGATCCCGTTATCAGGCATGCCCTGGCTGGCGACCGCCATAAGCCCCTCTTTTACCACTGCCCCGGTCTTTCCCGCCTCGTAGAACATAAAGATATCCGAACCTTTTACCTTGCCGACGGCGTTCGGGGTCTTGATAACAAAACTATCGGGCCTTTTCGTTTTGGCCACGATAGCTTCGACCTTCCCCCGGGTAAGGCCGAATTCAGCCAGTTCGCGTTTATTTTTATCATCCAGCTTATAGGTATCCACGCTGACGCAGGTATTCGGCGCGAGCTTTAGGACGCTTTTATCCGCGAACGTGATCTCGACCTTAGAATAATTCTTGGTCCTTATCCGGTCGTTAATACAGACCTCGTCCCCTTCTTTCAGGAAAGACGCTTCTTTTGAGTTACGGCTGATATC